>Ga0182030_10000197_pt1 | contig 105620 bp, 102 predicted proteins | sample 812S3MmetaG_FD_121299 | JGI IMG/M metagenome (GOLD analysis project Ga0182030, IMG submission 121299) | Permafrost microbial communities from Stordalen Mire, Sweden - 812S3M metaG (Illumina Assembly) | ecosystem: Environmental > Terrestrial > Soil > Wetlands > Permafrost | place: Sweden...
ACCTAGCCCTCGCCCCCTGGACCGACTACTACAACTTCGAAAGACCCCATGGTAGTCTTCAATACCAGCCGCCCATCAGCCGCTCCGAACCGGGTACAACGTCTTGATCATCTACAGGTACCCAAAGGACAAAAGCTGTAGAGCACCGTTTCCTGGCCGCTCGGGGTTACCTCGAACACGGCTCCATGGCCGTAAGCGCCATCATTGGCTGCTATACCATAAAGGTTGCCGGCGGAGTCCGCGATCACCCCGGCCCACGGATTTCCCCCGTCCGTTGTGCCCTGGAAGTCGTAGAGTGCGGTGAAAGTGTATTGCGCCTGCGCTCCGGGGACTGCAAACATCCCGATCAGCAGCAAAACCATGATTGCCAGCGCGCTCGTGGCGGCCGGTCGTTGTTCTGAACCTTGCTCGTGCCCTCTATCGCTCATGACTCACAGCTCCTGGTTGTTTGAGATTGTGTCTTGCGCTAACTTCTTTCTTTGCAATACTGGTTTCCTTCGGGGGCGCCTTTTCCCTTTTTATCCGGACTCCCTGCTTGGTGTGGTTACGCTCTGCCGAAGGAGTAGACCGTTCGGCCTTGGAAGCAACCATTTGGGATGATGACGCGTTCCTCTGCCTCTGGTGTTGGCCCTTAGCAACGGAGGCGGAGGGAGACGCGGCCGGTCGGACTATCGGAGTGCCGTCGTCCGTCATAACTGACCGAAAGTTCGGTGCTGTAGCCGCGGAAAGCGAAATGCCCAACGCCGCCAGAGCAACGAAGAAGAAAAGGACATTGCATTTTGCGACCCATCGTGCCGAGCCCAAGCGGACCTCCGGTGAAGAGCACAATCTCCCAGTGATTCGGTGCTCAAAACACAAGCTGCCGCATCTTTGGTGAGGTTATGTCCTCTCCGTATATATAGGCGCCAAATCCACTGCCCGAGCGGACACGGAAACTGAGAATATTTTCGCGGGAGTTGGGTGAATTCCCTCCAGGTTCACTAATGTGCAGATTCTTGCAGTTGGGTTGAATAGAGGGCTTTGGTCGGCTGCTATACTATGAAGAAGTTATTTGTTGCCGATTCGGCGCAACCAACACTGACCATACACCTTCTGGTTGGTCACGCAGCTATGGATACGGCCTATGGCACCGAAATCACGGTTTTGCTTCGTGCCTGGAGCGGCGGTGACGCCCAGGCCTTAAGAAAGCTTATCCCGCTCGTTTACAAACGCTTGTATGCCGTGGCGCAAGGCCAGATGGCGCAGGAACGCGCCGGGCATATTCTGCAGAACACCGCTCTCGTTAATGAACTCTACGTGCAACTGGACAAATTGGACAGAATCGATTGGCAGAACCGCAACCATTTCTATGCGGTGTGTGCTCAATTGATGCGGCGCATACTCGTAGGCTATGCCCGCGCCCAACGCCGGATTAAACGGGGCGGTGGAATCGATCACATCGCGATAGATGACAGGCATACAATCCTTGAACCAAGCCGGCGTCTAGACCTTGTCACTCTGGATGACACACTGAATGACTTAGCAGCATTCGACGAAAGGATGCTGAGGATTGTGGAGTTGTACGCTTTGGTCGGATTGAGTATGAAGGAGACAGCAGAAGCCCTGAACATATCCGAACGAACAGTCCAGCGAGAGTGGCAGATAGCGAAGGCCTGGTTGCAGCGGGAATTGTCCAAAGGGAAATCGAATGGATAGTGAACGCTGGCAGCAGATCAAAGAGCTGTTTGTCGTTACTTTGCAGCAGGAGGAAAGCGAACGACATGTTTTCCTGGAACAAGCCTGCGCGGGAGATGGAAGCCTGCGAGAAGAAGTTATGTCGCTGCTGGCGCATGAAAAAGACTCCGACGATTCCATCAGATCTCTGCCTCTGGATATGTTGACCGACCTGTTCGCTAGGCAGAAGAGCAGGCTGGAGTCGGCGACCGACGTCAGTTCTCCTCAGCTCATGATCGGGAAGACCATCTCCCACTATCGCATCCTTGAAAAGCTGGGCATGGGGGGGGATGGGCGTTGTCTACAAAGCCGAAGATACTGAGTTGGGCCGTTTTGTAGCACTGAAGTTCCTATCAGAGAATGCAATCGATGAATCGGCAAATGTGGACCTGCTCGATTCTAAATCGTCTCGCGCCCAAATATTGGAGAGCCTTCGCCGCGAGGCCCGCGCCGCTTCCGCCTTGGATCACCCTAACATCTGCATCGTGCACGAGGTGGGTCAGCACGAAGGCACTCCGTTTATTGCCATGCAGTTTTTTTCGGGCCAAACTCTGAAACAGGAGATTGGCGGCACGCCGCTAGCGTCCGATTGGATTCTGGAGCTTGGAGTTCAGATTGCCGATGCACTCGATGCCGCGCACCGGCACGGGATCGTCCATCGCGACATCAAGTCGGCGAACATTTTTGTAACGGAGCGGGGAGAGGTTAAGATACTGGATTTTGGTCTCGCCAAACTTGGTGTGCCGCCGCTGGCCGGACTAGAAATCACAGAACTTGTACCCAAAGTTTCTGCGCAGATCTCTGGCGACACGCTATATGGCGTGGGCACGGCTGTGGGCACAGTCGCTTACATGTCGCCGGAACAGGTTCTCGGCAAAGAAGTCGATGCGCGTTCCGACCTGTTCTCCTTGGGTGTAGTGCTCTACGAAATGGCGACTGGGACTGTACCGTTTAAAGGCGAGACGACATCGGCGGTCTTCGAAAACATACTTCACCAGGAACCGACACCACCATCGAACCTGAACTCCGTTTTGTCGAAAGAGTTGGAACGGATTATCTGCAAGGCTGTAGAAAAACCCTTGGATCTCCGGTATCAGAGCGCTGTCGAGCTACGGGAAGACCTGAGACATTTGAAAGCGGATTCCGCCGAGCACGCGGTCCGTGCCTCTCAGGCCCGCAACCTTTGGCCGATGGTTGCGGCGGTGACAGTGCTTTTGATTGCGGCTTTGCTTGTGGGTTACTTCCATTTTCGCATACGACCATCTTCCCTCCTCACGGAGGAAGATACGCTAGTGCTCGCGGACTTCAACAACACGACCGGCGAGACCGTGTTTGATGGCACTCTGAAACAGGCGCTCCGAGTCCAACTGGAGCAGTCTCCGTTCCTCAATGTGCAACCCGATCAGAAGATGCGGCAAGAGCTTGGCTACATGGGACGTCCCCTCGATACGAAGCTCACAGGCGAGGTGGTACGGGAAATATGTTTGCGAAGTGGAAGCAAAGCATATGTCGGCGGAACGATTTCCGGTATCGGCAACCACTACGTGGTTTTGCTTCAGGCAGTGAACTGCCAGACTGGGGAAGCAGTCGGTAACGAAGAAGTAGAAGCCGAGAGCCGCGAGAAAGTACTGTGGGCTTTGGGGGAAGCCGCGATGAAGCTGCGATCGCATCTGGGCGAGTCCCTGGCAACCATCCAGAAATACAGTACTCCAGTCGAGGCCACCACCACGTCGCTTGGCGCTCTTCAGGCTTACAGCTTGGGCATGGACGGAATCGCGCAGGGCGAGAACAAAGCTATTCCGTTCTTTAAGCGTGCGATCGAGATTGATCCAGATTTCGCGATTGCATACGCACAAATGGGAACTGCGTATTTCAATTTCGATCAACCGAGCCGGGGAGCCGCGGCCATAAGCAAGGCGTACGAATTACGCCAACGAGTCAGCGAGCGGGAAAGGCTTTACATCGAATCCCACTATTACGATATGGTCACGAACGAAGCGGATAAGGCCATCGAGGTGTATGAATTATGGAAAAAAATTTATCCGCGCGATGTTTCTCCTTATAGCAACCTGGGGGCGATCTACAGCGACTTGGGACAACACGAGAAGGCTGTTCGCGAAAACCTGGAGATTTTGCGTATTGACAGAAGTAACAGACAGACTTACTTCATTCTCGCCAACACTTACTTCAACCTCGGCAACGCCTACCTAAACCTAAGCCAGCTCGACAAAGTGGATGAAGTTCTGGATGAGGTCAAAACACGCAAGATTGAGTACAGCCTATTGCCTGGCCTTCGCTATCAATTGGCATTCGTACGCAACAACGAGACGGAGATGGAGCGCCAAGTTGCTGCAGCTATCGGGAAACCTGAAACCGAGGGCTGGCTACTCGCTCTCCAAAGCGACACTGAAGCGTACCACGGACGCTTGACCCACGCTCGAGAATACACGCGGCGGGCTGTCGCTTCCGCCCAGCACGATGACGACGAAGAAGCCGGGCTCGCATATGCAGCTGTGGGAGCGCTACGGGAGGCGGAGCTTGGTAATCGGCAGTTGGCAAGAAAGCGGATTGACGCAATGCTTACACATGATCCCAGACAACAGGTGTTGTACCTGGGAGCGCTGGCTCTCGCACGAGTAGGTGAACACCAGAAGGCACTTGCTATTGCGCGCGACCTGAATCGGAGTTTCCCAAAGGACACATTACTGAACGAATACTGGCTGCCATCAATTCGAGCGGCGGTGGAGCTTGACCATGGCGCATCTTCCCGAGCCATCGAGTACTTGGAACCAACCCGGCGCTATGAACTGGGGGCGCCACGACTTCCTACCAATGTCCTGCCCTATCCCATCTATCTACGCGGCGAAGCATGCCTGGCTGCTGGATTTCCCGACAAAGCGCTTGCGGAATTTCAAAAGATCCTTGACCACCCCGGCCTGACTGGGAACTACCTTTTGGGAGCCCTGGCTCATCTGGGCATCGGCCGGGCGTATGCGATGGAAGCCGGTATTCCAGTTGTACCCATTCATGGAAAATCAGGCACACATTCTGATCGAGCGCTCGAACGGCCGGACGCTCTTACCAAGGCACGCTCCGCTTACCAAGATTTTTTCGCGTTGTGGAAAGATGCCGACTCAGACATCCCCCTCCTGAAACAAGCCAAAGCAGAACTCGCGAGGCTGCAGTAGCTCCCAAATCTGCCCAAGGGATCTTCGAGGATTTCGAGAAGCATGTCCCCCTTCTTTCACTGGTGCAGGAAACGGACCCTCATCGTCCTCCCCTATCTCTCGACCCACCTGTCAACCCAAGCGGTTGACACGGTAGAGATCAGGAGTTCGAGTCTCCTCGTGCCTACCATTTCTTTAATCACTTAGCTTCCCTCACCTCGCTCCGCCAGGCTCCAAATGGCTCCATCAAGCCATCGAACCGGGCAGGGGAGGATATTCCGTTCCACACTTTCCCGAAGTCCTAAGACTCCTGGCTCGGAATAGCCTCGGGTTAGACCAGCACCCGCCGGAGTAGGGTTCGCAGCAAACGACACGAAGACCATGAGACACGATGCGGTTATATTCCAAGAGCCGATTCGGTTGGGGTTCGCGGATACCTTCCAATCTTGCTAAGGAATCGCGCAAATGGCCCAGGCATGGGCGGCCTAGCCCTCGCCCCTAAGCGGCCCGTTGCTCTTTTCCCACATTCGTCGCCGGTTTCTCCGCAGCCCGCTTTATGTAGTGCCGCTTCCTCTTTCCAGTTATCGGACTCAGTGAACTTTCAGCAAGTTCCTCGCGCGTTCATTCGACAAGCTATTTCGCATGGAGCGCGCGGTTGACATCCAGTTCCAAGTGCTCGTCCCACCGGACAGGCTCCAGTTCTCTGATGGGCTGCAGTTCTTTGCTAGAACGATCGAGTGCCACTATCAAGGCCATGGGGCCTCAACCTTGTCGATGTCTATAGAGCCATTCCATCGTGGAGCGATCCACTGCGAGTTATTGCTCGTTGGACGGAACTTGGCCATCGGGGACCACCTGTGACCAACGTCACTAACTGTGTCTTTTCGTCTCAGCGATACTGGAATAAGGGCTCGCACGATAAGCAGAGCCTGAGACCATGCCCCGTATTGGCACCGGAATTGTCTGTTAATGCCTACAGAAATCGGAACAGATGGCGGCTTTCCCTGGCGCGGTACTCGCCGCGACTACTGTCTGGGACGCGGCCCGCACGAGTTTATTGAAGACCAGGTTGCTCGCACGCCAAATGCTCCCGCCTTGATTGTCGGCGGGGATCGGATTTCCTATAGCGAGTTGAATGCCCGGGCAAACCGCATGGCGCGTTTCCTGCGCGAGCAGGGAGTCGAAGCAGAGAGCGTAGTCGGCGTTTGCCTCGATCGTTCATTCGACTCGGTCATAAGCCTCCTCGCCATCCTCAAATCGGGCGGAACCTATCTGCCGCTCGACCCGAAGTTTCCGAAGGACCGGCTGGCTTTCATGCTGGCGGATTCGGAAGTACCAATCGTTTTAACTCATTCCTCTGACCGGGAAAGGTTGCCGGAGACGACGGCGCGCGTAATTCTGCTCGACCGGGAAAGCGAGCAGCTCTCCAAATTCCAGTCGACGAATCTCTCCGTGAGCAGCAAAGCCGATCAACTCGCCTACCTTATATATACGTCGGGGTCCACGGGAAAGCCGAAAGGAGTGATGATCCCGCGTGGGGCATTGGTCAATTTCCTGCTGTCGATGGCGGAAACGCCGGGGATAGCTGCTTCCGATACGCTCCTGGCGGTTACTACCGCTTCGTTCGACATCTCACTCCTGGAATTCCTTCTGCCTCTGGTGTGCGGCGCGCGGATTGTCATCGCGACCACCGAAGAGGCTTCCGATGCGCGCGAGCTCGACCGACTGCTTGAACAGCATGCGGTCACGGTCATGCAGGCAACGCCATCGCGCTGGCGCATGCTGCTCGAAAGCGGCTGGGAAGGCAAGAGCGACCTGCGAATCTTTTGCGGCGGCGAAGCTCTTTCCGCGGACCTCGCACAGCAGCTGCTTCCCCGGTGTCGCGAGCTTTGGAACATGTATGGGCCGACCGAGACTACGATCTGGTCTTCGACCGAACGCGTCACTTCCCCAGACCATATCTCGCTCGGCTTGCCCATCGCCAATACGCAATTTCACGTTCTCGATGAAAGCCTGAAGCCGGTCGCTCAGGGGATGGCGGGCGAACTCTGGATTGGCGGCGCAGGCCTGGCTCGCGGATATCTGAAGCGCTCCGAGTTGACTGCGGAAAAATTTGCGGCTGACCCTTCAGGCGCGGGTCCGGACGCACGGCTCTACCGAACGGGAGACGAGGTCCGCTGGCACTCCGATGGCAACCTAGAATTTCTGGGCCGCCTGGACCAACAGGTGAAGCTGCACGGCTTTCGCATTGAACTGGGCGAAATCGAAAGCGCACTCGCCAAGATCGAAGGAATCTTGCAGGCTGCGGTCATTCTTCGCGAGGATCGTCCCGGCGAGAAACGGCTGGCCGCTTATTACACGGGCCGCTCCGCTCTGAGTTCTACCTATTTAATAGAGGCACTAAAAGGCACGCTTCCGGATTACATGGTCCCGTCAGTGTTCGTGCACCTGGAGAAGTTTCCTCTGACCCCGAACGCCAAACTCGATCGCAACGCTCTACCCCAGCCCAAGGGAGAGCGTCCGCTTCTTGCCCAGGATTTCATCGCCCCTCGGACTGCGGCTGAAAAGCAATTAGCGGATCTTTGGTGTGAATTGCTGCAACTCGAAAAAATTGGCATCGATGACAGCTTCTTCGATCTCGGCGGCAATTCACTAGCAGCAGTCCGCATGGTTCGGCAATATGAAAACCACTGCGGGCATGAGATTTCGCCGGTCAAGGTTTTTCAATACCCGACGATTGCGAAACTCGCTGGATTTCTGGAAGCGAACGGAAGCAAGACCGATTTTCTTGCCGATCTGGAAAACCGTACAAGCCGGCATCGGCGTTCGCAGCCCGGCGGAAAGCAAAGTTCGCGGGGAAATTCGCAGCAGGGTTCGCAGCGCCGTTCGCACGGCGAGATCGAACCTCTTAGCAACGCGGTCGCCGTCATCGGCATGACTGGCCGCTTTCCGGGCGCGGCGAACCTCGATCAGCTTTGGCGCAACCTTTGCAATGGCGTCGAATCCATCTCGTTTTTTATGCCCGATGAGCTTGGCCCTGGCATTGACGAACACCTTCGCCACGATCCTGATTACATCCGGGCTCGCGGCTTGATCGAAGGGGCGGAGCTTTTCGACGCGGCATTTTTTGGCATCAATCCGATCGAAGCACAGGTCACCGATCCGCAGCAGCGCGTTTTTCTCGAACTCGCCCAGCACGCGCTAGAGAATGCTGGATACGACCCCGAACGATACAAAGGACGAATCGGCGTGTTTGCCGGCATCGGCGATAACCACTACTACACAACCAACCTGCTCACTCGCCCTGAGTTGTTGGCCATGGCCGGCAAGTTGGCGGTTGAATACGGCAATCAGAAAGACTATATCGCGCTTCGGACCGCATATTTGCTGGATCTTCGTGGCCCCGCAGTGAGCGTGAATACAGCGTGCTCAACCACTCTGTTGACGATCGACCAGGCCTATCGCTCGCTCCTCGACTATGAATGTGACATCGCACTCTCCGGCGGTGTTGACATTACGGTGCCGCAAAAAAGCGGATTCCTCTATCAGGAGGGAGGGACGTTTGCCAAGGATGGCCACTGCCGACCGTTCGATGCCGATGCCACCGGAACCATGTTTTGCGACGGCGCCGGTGTAGTCGTGCTCAAGCGGCTTGCCGACGCTCTCACCGATGGCGATACCATTTATGCCGTCATTCGCGGCTCGGGAAAAAACAATAATGGAGCGCGCCCCGCTTCGTTCCTCGCCCCGAGCGTGGAGGGACAGGCCGAGGCCATTGCTCTGGCACAGGCCACCGCCGACGTTCCCGTCGAAACAATCGGCTACATCGAGGCGCATGGCACCGGCACTCCCGTCGGCGACCCCATAGAATTCGAGGCGCTGCGAAGTGTTTTTGAAAGCCAGACGGATAAAAAGCAGTTCTGCTATGTCGGCTCCATTAAAGGCAACATCGGGCATCCGACCAATGCCGCGGGCGTCGCGGGCCTGATTAAAGCTGCGCTCGTGCTCCATCGCGAACAAATTCCTCCGACTCTGCATTTCAAGAAGCCCAATCCGAAGATCGACTTTGCGAGCAGCCCGTTTGTCATGGCCGACAAACTCACCCCGTTCCCCCGTGGGGAGCAAGTACGCCGTACAGCGGTAAGCTCCTTTGGTTTCGGCGGAACCAACGTCCACGTTATTTTGGAAGAAGCGCCTACGACGAAACCACCGGGCGCATCGCGGCCGCTTCAGCTTTTGCCACTCTCGGCGAAAACGCCGGCGGCACTCGCGGCCTACAGCAATGCGCTAGTGGAGCATCTTGCGAACGCTGCGCCTGAAACTTTTGCGGACACTGCCTACACTTTCCAAACCGGGCGCAAGCAGATGGCGCACCGGCGGTTTGTGGTCGCAGCCGATCCTGGCGAAGCGGCGGCACTTCTCCGGCAGCCGAATCCATTGCGCGCAGGCAGCAAACGGTGCGATCGCCGAAATCCTCCCATCGTTTTTCTTTTCGGAGGACAGGGCACGCAGTACGTCAACATGGGACTCAACCTCTATGAGGGCGAGCCGCTGTTCCGCGCAGTGGTGGACGACTGCTGCGAATCCCTGAAGCCTCATCTGGGCCGGGATTTGCGTGAAATTCTCTATCCGCAAAGTGGAGACGAAAAGACCACGCAGATTTCGCTGCAGGATACATTCTTCACGCAGCCATCGATTTTCGTAATCGAATACGCGCTGGCGCGCTTCTGGCAGAGCCTGGGCGTCGAGCCGGCCATGATGGCCGGACACAGCATTGGAGAATTCGTTGCCGCCACGCTCGCCGGAGTGTGGAGGCTTGAGGATGCTCTCAGCATCATCGCTCTGCGCGGCCGCCTAATGCAGAACCTGCCTCGTGGATCCATGCTGGCAGTGAACAGCAGCGCGGAATCGATCGCGAACATTCTTCCGGCTACGCTCCAGCTCGCCTCCAACAACGCTCCCGCTCTCTGCGTGGTTTCAGGGCCTGAAGTCGACGTCACGGCGTTCCAGAAGCGACTAGAAGCCGAAAACATTGTCTGCCGCCACCTGCATACCTCGCATGCGTTTCATTCCGCCATGATGGACACCATGATTGAGCCGCTGCGCGAGGCAGTGGCGAAAATCCAGTTGCACGCGCCAGCCAGGCCATTCGTTTCGACCGTCACGGGACGCGCGATTACAGCCGCCGAGACTACCGATCCCGCTTACTGGGCACATCACGCGCGCGCCACCGTGGAGTTCTCAAAGGCAATCCAGTTTCTTAAAGAGCAAGATTTTGATTTATTTCTAGAATGCGGGCCGCGTGCCACGTTGTGTTCGTTGGCTCGACAGCACTACACCGCCGAGCATCCCGCGACAGCCATTCCCACGCTTGCCGACACGCACGAGAACAACACCGAACTGGCAACTTTTCTCTTTGCGCTTGGCTCTCTCTGGCAAAACGGAGTCGCCATTGATTGGGATGCCTTCTACGCCAACGAAGATCGCCGCCGCATCCCTTTGCCAACATATCCCTTCGAGCGCCAGCGGTTCTGGGTTGACCCGGCGGTGGCTCCAGGGGCACAGAGTGCGCAGGCAAGCCCACTTTCGCCTCCTCAGACGCTCTTCGCGCCAGCAGTTCCGTCTGCGCCGTCGCATCATGCCGTCGCACCAAGCCTGTCCACTCCCCGCAAAGACCGCATCGCCGCGCGTGTGCTTGACCTGCTCGTACCAGTCTCAGGACGCGACCGCATGCAGATGAGCACTTCGGCCACGTTCATGGAGCAGGGATTGGACTCCCTGTCGCTGACGCAGGCTGCATTTGCCATCCGCAAGGAGTTCTCCGTCAGGGTAAGTTTCAGTCAGCTGATGAACCAATGGCCAAACGTCGAGATGCTTGCGGCACACCTTGACTCGACACTACCGGCGGGAATTTTGGCGGATACGCCGGCCTTGGTGCCTGACTTCTCTCTTCTTCCGCAGCCCCCCGCGACCGCAGCAACGGAAGTTCAGCCGCGAACGAACGGTAGCCCTCTCGAGGAAGTGGTCGCCGAACAAGCGCGCACAATCGCGCGGCTGGTTGCGCTGCTCGAAAAGACCGGCCTGCATCAGGCGACGAGCGCAGCTCCGGCCGACTCGATCGCGCCGGTGTACGCGAATTCAACTTCCCCAGCAGACGCGAGCTCAACCCCTTCGCTGGCGGAGTTGCAAAGAATTGTTGCGCCAGCGTATTCCGGTTTAGTTGAAGTTGAATCCACAATTCCGCAGCGCGGCATCTTTGCCTCGTCGCGCCTCTCCGAACGCCTGTCGGCTTCCTACAACGAATCCATGACCGTGCGCTTCACCGGCAATATTTCGACCGGGAAAATGACGCGCGCCATGGAACGGCTCGTGGACCGGCACGACGCGCTTCGCGCCAGCTTCGATGAAACCGGCGGTGTAATGAAGATCGCGCCGGCACACAAAATTGCAATGCCGGTCACCGATCTTTCTTGGATAGAGGAATCCTCCCTGCAAGAAGCACGCCTCCGCCAGCTCATTGCTGATGAAACCGCGCTCGCTTTCCCGCTGCCTGGCGGCCCTTTGTTCCGCTGCCAAATGGTGTTGCTGGGCGCAGATCGCGCGGCGGTTATTTTCACGGCGCACCATGTCATCTGCGACGGCTGGTCTCTGGATGTCCTGATCCACGATCTCTGCGCTTTCTATTCGGAAGAAATATCCGGCGCAATGGCGAACCTTGAGCCTCCGAAAAACTACGCGGATTATGTCGCCAGCGTGACCGCGCGCCAGCGGTCCGCCGAATTCGCCGAGGCCGCTGCTTATTGGCATGCAAAATTCAAGAACGGTTTTCCGGTGCTACGGCTGCCCGCCGATCACCCGCGCGGCGCGCGACGCGAATTCAGCGCACGACGTATCGATCACGCTATCCCGGCGCCGGTCGTGCGCGATCTCAGGGAATTCGCCGCAAAACAGGGGTGCAGCTTCTTTGCGGTCCTGCTCAGTTCCTTGTCAATTCTTCTCGCCCGCATTTCCCGGCAGCGCCGTTTTGTGATCGCTCTGCCAACCGCCGAGCAACCCGACATCGGTCAGTCCGGCCTTGTCGGGCACTGCGTAAATCTTCTTCCTTTTGCCGTCGAGTTGCGCACCGGCGAAACGGCCGCGACTTTTCTCAAGCGAGTACAGAGCGAGTTTTTGGCCGCCCACGACCAGGGCATCTTTACGCTGGTCAGCTTGCTGGAAGATTTGCATCCCGCCATGCCGGGGCTTGGCATTTCTCCCATCTCGGCCGGTCTCACGAACGTCAAGAAATTCAAGCCCCACGAACTGCCGCAATCTGGATTCACCGTAGACTACGATGCCAATCCCAAAGGCTATGAATCGTTCGAGCTGTATCTGAACGCCGTTGAGGGCGAAGCCAGCCTCGAACTCCGCTGTCATTACGACATTCATCTTTTTGAGGACCTCACCATACGAGAATGGCTGGACACGCTTGGCTCCATCTTCCGGGATCTTGTCGCCGATCCGTCGAGTGAAGCGCTGGAGCTGGCCCGGCTCAAGCGAGCCGACGCTCCCGCGATCAACGAGATTGTTTATACCTGGACTGCGGACCCGAAAACAGCATCTGAACCGGGTTTTGCGAATGCGTCCACGTCGCCGGAACTGCCGCCGCAATTCACGAATTTACCGGCAAACTCCGAGATGGAGGAGTCTGGCTTCCTTCAGGCGATGCTGCCGCTTTGGCGGCGCGTCCTCCGACTCCGGGAGGTTGGGCCCGACGACGATTTCTTTGCCCTGGGAGGCCACTCTATCGCGGCTGCGGAACTGTTTGCCCAAATCCAGCGCCAACTCGGCCGCACCGCGCCGCTCGGAATTCTTTACGACGCATCGACTCCACGAATGCTCGCGCGTGTTTTGAACCACGGAAGCAACGTGGCCGACTGGCGATCTCTGGTAGCGATCAATCGATATAACGAACAGTCCGGGGCACAGTCCGGCGAGCGATCCAGCGTTCGGCCGCCGCTTTTTCTGATTCACGCCGCGGAAGGCAACATACTGCTCTATCGCTCGCTGGCGGCCCATCTCGGCGCCGACCAGCCTGTCTTCGGGTTGCAATCCGCTGGGCTCGATGGCCGTTCTGCTATCGACGGCCGCTTCGAGCAAGTGGCCCGCCGATATATCCATGAGATGCAGCAGGTTCAACCGCACGGTCCCTACATGCTTGGCGGATACTGCCTGGGTGGAACTTTGGCGCTCGAAATGGCCCAGCAACTGATCGAGGCAGGCGAAACAGTCGGTCTCGTCGCCCTCATTGAAACCTATAATTTCGGCGCTATGCGCTGGCCGCTCCCGCTGCATCAGAGGTTGATCAATCGCTTCATCATCAATCTCTATTTTCACCTCCAGAATCTCATCGCGGCCGAGGGCGATGGCAAACGGACCTTTTTCATGGAGAAATTGCGCGTTGAAATCGCGCGCATACAGGACTCGGCTCGGTTTGGCTGGGCGCGGCTTCGGCATCGGCTCTTGCCGGATCCTTCCTTACCGGTTCCGGCAGCCAGGATTGCGGATATCTATGAAGAAAGCCTGGAACAATACAATGTCCGACGCTATCCGGGAGAGCTGACCGTCTTTCTGCCCGAGCGTCGCCTGCTGGGTTTTGATGTGCCTCTGGGCGGCTGGGAAGAAGTTGCGGAAGGCGGGGTTCGGCTTTTTTCGCTTCCGATCAGCCCTCGGGGCAGCCTCGTGGAACCGTATGTCGGGCACTTGGCCTCAATCCTGCGCGAGTGCCTCGACCGTGCGGCGGGAAATGCGCAAGGTCGCGGTTACAACCGTAATGGAGAACTCATTGGCGTGGAGCGGCCTCGATAGCGTGCTTCCACACATTGCCGAGTCTCAGCTCAGATAGTCTGAGCCGAACTGGTAGTGTTCTAAACGCCAAAACCTCACGATGCGACTGGCTATCCGCAGATTTACACGGTTGGCGAACGCATTTTCCAAGAAGCTCGATAATCTAAAAGCGGCGCGCGCCCTGCACTTTGCCTACTACAATTTCTGCCGTATACACAGCGGTTTACGTGTATCCCCAGCGATGGAAGCGCATCTAACAGATCATGTATGGAGTCTGAGAGATCTGCTGTGCCCTTCTTAGCCGGACCATTTTGGGAATGCATTTTGGTACAACGCCCTTCCGTAATCCGACATCCTACTTGCGCTTGGAGTGAAAGAAAGTGCATGATAATTAGACAGTTAACAAGTTGACAGCGCTATGCTCGGATGCCAGAATACGTGTTCTTCCCCCGAGGAGCATTATTTTTGCCGATCCTTGAGCCTTCAGGACGATACCGTGACACGAAAATTGAATTGCGGACGCGGGCAGATAATCCCATTGAAAATACTCAAGTATGTGAACACTCTAAATTCGAGTGGCATCTCTTGGGGGAAACATTGGAACGCTTCAAGAATGCTGAACAAGTCAGCGAAGCGTGTCCGGTCTACAACTGCCACGGTCTCACATTTGGCAGTCGCAGAACACAGATCAGTCCGCCGATTTTTTCAATCTTGGAGGATGACGGGTTTGACAAAGTGGCGTCCGAAAAAGACGTCCGACCGGGCGACATTGTCATCTACTCCGATGTGCGGGGTGAAGTCACACACTCGGGATTCGTCGTGTGGAGGAAGAAAGTAGAACTGGTACCCGGCACTCACACCGTCATTCCGATGGTGTGGAGTAAATGGGGTAAGGGCTACGAGATGATTCATGCGGTTGGCGAGTGCCCTTATTTCGAGGCTATTGGTGATGTTGTCACATATTACAGGTTAAAAAGATGGATACCGGGAAGACAACCATCGGCCCAGCAATCGGTCCTCGTGCTATAGCGACGGCATCCGCTATGGAGGCCGTGCTTGTTGCGAATACGCCTTCCTTTTTATTGGATCGTTTGCGGAAGGATATTGCTGTCCAGTACGTACTGGACAATATGAGTCCACCGGAGATCATAAAGGTTCTCCGCGAAGCATTGGCTCGTCCTGTTCAGGATGTTACGGAGATTGTGCCTCGCTACGTGTATCTAGCGGCCTTGTCTACTGTTGACCCTCAAGACCAAGCACTGTGGCAACAGATTTTGTCACTTGATTTATCCAATCTGGAATGGGGGGAACCTATCCGAAGGCTTATGCGTGCCGAAGCGGTTCCTACCACCTCGCTGGAGTTTGAACTCCCAGCCCCCTCGGTACCATGAGAGTGCAATTTGCGTTGTGCGCCCAATCCGCGTCAGTTGATCGCAACTCTAACCGATTGAGCATCTTCAACGTAATCGACCATTTCCCCGCTTCTAGTTTGCCTATTGTAATTCCCGCCGTCACATTCGTTTCGGTCATAGAAAGCGACAGGGATGAAGGAACGAATGTGAAAGGCAGCCTTGGGATATTCTCGAAAAACCACCCGATATTCACGGTCGAAGTCCCGATAACTTTTGTGAACGGCCAATTAGCGAGAGTACTCATTAATTTTCAGGGAATACCCGTCCGGGAAGCTGGGCCCCTAACCTTTCGCCTAACGATTCCTAATGCAGTCACGGCTGAGACCGCGTTTCAAGTCTCGAACCTCGCTCAACACGAGGCCATTCAGGTTTCTACTCCTTCAACGCAAGTTTAGGACACTACCGCCGAACTCACCCAGCGGAAATTGCCGGACAGTTTGGTAAACTATCAGTTTGGTAAACTGAATAAGGCAGCCAGAAGCCGACGTAGCTCAGTTGGTAGAGCAGTCGATTCGTAATCGACAGGTCATCAGTTCAAGTCTGATCGTCGGCTCCATTTCTTTCAAAGTGCCTTGCGGTTCCCCATCGGTGTTATCCCTCTGAACGCCTGTGTCTTTACTCGCCTTGCCGACCTGTGACACCCTGTTGTGTGATGGCTTTGCGGCCAGAATCCCGGGTCGATTCGCTCGGCTGCTCCCACATCTATGGAGAAGTCAATGAGGTCACGTCGATAGGTGAAAGTGTCGGCGGGTACATCGATGATGAGATTGATAAACGATGCTTCGATCGGCGCGATGAATGAGTGCGATGCGAACTGACGGAGCACGCGGATGAATCCGAAAGAGGAAGCGGCAAAAAAAGCTGCGGCCGCCGTCGCGCGCGCCGGAGTCCTCGGTGAGATCTCGGCACGAACCAGTTCCCGCGACCAGAGCGCGATTCCCGCCCCTGCGCCACATCACCAAATCCCCGACCCACCGGAAAACTTCTCGGGCCGCGAATACGAATTGAACGAACTGCGGACCACGCTCGCGAGCCAGGTCACGCACATTCTGGCGCTTACCGGACAAGGTGGAGTGGGAAAGACCGCTCTGGCATTGCAGTTTGCCGGCGAGATCAAACCGCAGTTTCCCGACGCACAAATCTATCTGAACCTGCTGGGCTCAAGCGAAAACACGTTGACGCCCAGCGAAGCAATGGCTCACGTTATTCTCACTTTCGATCCCGGAGCCAGGCTGCCAGACCGGGAGCCTGAGCTGACCGCGAAATATCGTTCCGTGCTGGAAGGAAAGCGCGCGCTCCTGCTGATGGACGACGCCAACGATGTAGAACAAGTCAAGCCGCTCCTTCCGCCCCGCAGTTGCTGTTTTCTGGTTACATCCCGGCTGCGTTTCGCGAATGACCTCAAGCCGCTTCCTCCCATGGCGGCGCAAGAGTTGCTTCTGAGAATTTCACGCCGCATCGGCGCGGAGGCGCCGGCCATTGCCTATCTCTGCGAATACCTCCCACTTGCGCTTTGTTTAGCGGCGGCGGAGCTAAAAGAGCGAGCCGACATCGCTCCGTCTCAATACCGGCGCGAACTGGAAGAGGAGCAGGGCCGGGCCAAACTGCTGGCTGCCGAAAATCGCACGGCCGAGGCCGTAATCAGCCTGAGCTACGGGCGCTTCGACGCCGCAACGCAACAACGCTGGCGAATGCTGAGCGTCTTCCCGGAAACGTTCGATGCAACCGCTGCCGCAGCCGTTTGGAAGTCTGACACAGCCTCCGCGGATGCCACGCTTGCTCGCCTGTCGCAATCCGCGATGTTGGAAAGGAACGCGAAGCGCCTGCGCTATAGCCTGCATCCTGTGATGCGCGAATTCGCGCGGCGCAAAATGACAGCGGAGGAATGGAACGATGCCGCTCTCCTCCATTCCGAATATTACCGGGATATACTCCGCAGCGCGGACGACCTTTATCTGGATGGCGGCGAGTCGTTAACACGCGCTCGCGCCATACTCGATCGCGAACGCGCGAACATCAATGAAGGAAGATCTTGGGCCGCCACGCGCATCTTCGCCGACGGAAAAGCTGCCTCGCTGTGCAGCAGTTATCCGTCTGCCGGTTCTCATTGCCTTGTTCCGAGGCAGCTCGCAGGCGAGCGCATTCGTTGGCGGGAGGACGCACTGGCAGCTGCCAGACACCTGGCTGACCGTGGTGCGGAGCGCGCTCATCTCGGCAACCTCGGTTCTGCCTACAGGGTCCTGGGCGATTATCGTCGTGCCATCGAGTGCTACGACAGGCACCTGCAGATTGCGCGCGAGGTCGGCGACCGGCGCAGCGAACTACAGGATCTGGCCAACCTCGGCAATGCGTACGATTCGTTGGGCGAGTACGGCCGTGCGATTGAGTATCTCAAACAACAACTGCAGATAGCGCGAGCGCTCGACGACAAGCGCCGCGAAGCTAGTGCGCTCGGCAGCCTGGGCAACGCCTGCCACTCGCTCGGCGAATACGCCCACGCCATTGCGTACCACGAACAAGCGCTGCTGTTGGATCGAGAGGCCGGGGATCGGCGCGGGCAATGCATTGCATTGGGCAATCTCGGCATTGCACATTACCGTTTGGGACAACACGCGCGCGCGCTCGAATTGTATCGACAACAACTGGAGATCGCTCGCGGCATCCGGGACCGGCAAAGCGAAGGCAACGCGCTTTGGAACATAAGCCTAGCGCTCGATGAAATTGGCGATCGGCGGAAGGCCATCGAGTACGCGGAAGCCGCCCTGAAGATTCGCCAGGAGATTGGAGACCCCAACGCCGAAAAGGTGAAAAGGCGGATTGAGGAATGGCGCAGTCCGTAACGCTTATTGTTCAGGATTCGAGGACGGCTCGCATTTTGGTCAACAGGGCCTGCGTCGAGAATGGCTTCATAATGAGCTTTGAGTCCTGGCCGAGAATACCCTGGTCCACCATGGCATTTCTGGAATATCCCGACATGTAAAGAACCTTCAGTTGGGGACACCACTTCCTGATTTCCGATACAAGCTCGGGACCAGACCGATCCGGCATGATGACATCCGTTAGCAACAAATCAATCTTGCGGTCATAGCGGCGCGCCAGGTCGAGCGTGCGCGCTGCATTTTCGGCAGAGAGCACCGTGTATCCCTTTTTCTTCAGGATATGGACGGTCAAGTTGCGCAGGGCAACTTCGTCCTCCACGACCAAAACGGTTTCCGTGCCGTTGGGAATGGCAGCATCCTGGATTCGGGGGGTAAGGATTTCGGGCGCCCGGTCAACATAGGGAAGATAAATCTTGAACGTCGTGCCTCGGCCAGGTTCACTGCTGGCCCAAATGTAACCGCCGCTCTGTTTCACGATTCCGTAAACCGTGGAGAGGCCAAGGCCAGTGCCTTTTCCAGCCTCCTTGGTCGTGAAGAACGGTTCGAAGGCTTTCGCCATCGTCGCTTCGTCCATGCCCGTACCGGTGTCTGTAACGGAGAGCATCACGTAACGGCCGGGCGTGACTGGCTGATCGCCCTGCCCGCTGTTTTGGTCCAAATCCACGTTGGCAGTCTCGATGATGATCTTTCCGCCCCGTGGCATGGCGTCACGAGCATTGACAGCGAGATTCATCAAGACCTGCTCGATCTGGCTCAGATCGGCATAGACGCTGCCGAGAGGCTCTGTGGGACGAAAGACGAGCGAAACATCTTCACCGATCATGCGCAGCAACATCTTGCTGGCATGATGAACAACGGAATTGAGACTCAAATTCCGCGGCTCGAGAACCTGCTGGCGGCTGAATGCCAGGAGTTGACGGGTGAGAGCACCGGCCCGCATCCCGGCCGTACGGATTTCGAGCAGATGCTCCTGCGCCGGATGTCCGCTCTCGAGGCGTTCCCGGGCAAGCTCGCAATAGCCGAGGATGACGCCGAGCATGTTGTTAAAGTCGTGAGCTATACCGGCCGCCAATCGGCCCACAGCCTCCATCTTCTGGGCTTGAAGGAACTGCCTCTCGAGTTCTTTGGTGCCGGTCACATCGTGAACAATCGCAAGCACGCAAGGCTGGTCGTCTAACTGAATGCGCTCGGCCACCAAGTCAACCGAGCGAAACTGACCCGAGCAGGATTTGAAGCGAACGTTGATGGGCGTCGCGTGCTGGCCGCTGTTGAGTTGGTCAAGCACCCGGCTGCGCTCGCTCGGATCCGCCCACAAACCGACTTCCTCTTCCGTTCGGCCAACGATCTGATCCCGCCCGTATCCCGTAAGCGCCAGAAAAGCGGGGTTGGCGTCGAGATAGCGGCCCTCCCCTTCGCTGCTGATTGTGATCCCAAGGGGGCTGGCGCGGAATGCTTTTGCGAATCTCTCTTGCGACTGCCGCAGCCGTTCCTCACTTTGCCGCCGTGCGGTAATGTCGTGGGCCAGAACCAGTTCCACCTCCGCACCGTGAAAGTTCAGGTCGTGGGCTGTAACCTCTACGTCGATAATCGAGCCGTCTTTCTTGCGATGCTTCCAGATCTCCGCGCCTTCGCGTCCGCGCAAGGGCCTCGAAAGCCGCTCCAGAAGCCGTTGCCTTTCCTCCTCTGGGCGGATGTCAAGAACCGACATAGCCAGAAATTCATCGCGCGAATACCCGTAATGGCGGACGGCTGCGTCATTGACTGCCAGAAATCGCAGAGATTTGAGCTCAAACACCCACATGGGCAGCGGATTGCTCTCGAAGAAGAGGCGGTATTGCGCTTCGCTTTCGATTAAGGCCGCTGTTCGAACGGCAACTGTTTTCTCAAGTGTTTGTCTTTCGTCACGGAGCCTGCGCATCAGGAAAAGCACAATGCCAGCGGAGGCCAGGACGTAAAAAAGTCCGGTCAGCACACCGAAGTATCTGAGGATATGAGGATCGGCCGACACATACTTTGCCAGCCGGATGGACGAAGCGATCCAGATGCCGGAGGCCAGCAGGTAGATCGCAGCGACGACAAACGGCTGCGGATTAGAACGACGGATTGGCTGGGAATCCATCCCGGAGTCCTCGAACATATTAGAGAAGCTCTAATTAAATTACGTTTTGAAAGGGACGGCCTTTAGGCCGTCCGCAGAATTGCCCAAAAATTTGTCGGGCTTTAGCCCCTGAGGAACTTAATCAGAGCTTCCCTAGAGGTGATCAAAATCCTAGTATCATCCCAGGCGGGACAAGGCGTAACGTGACGATAGTCACAACAGCAGGCTGCGGAAAACTAGATTCACCGCGGTTTTGGGAAGGGCACGAGTTCTACTCGTGCCGCTAAGTCGCTGAAAATAGATTTGCGCTTCAGCGCCTGAGGGCGGCTTCTGGCGCCCGAAACGACTTTTTCCGCAGCCTGCTAGGGAGCCAATCGGGTATCGTCGCAAAATTCAAAAGGGAGCCGCAGGCTTAATTTGATGGCGCGGATTCCGAAATCCGTGCCAACCTCGCTCAGGAGCGGAAAGCCATTAATGGACACCCAGCTTAAACGGAAGCGATTTAGCGCGTGCCCCATCCTAGCGCGTTTTTCGGCTGGGTGGCTTCCAACTTCGCGGGGACCATTGATCTTGAACGGAGCACGACCCGGCACTCTTGGGTGCCCCATGTTTGCCTGTTGTTGGCAAACGTGGGATTTCGCTCGAAGAACAAAATCTTTCCCTCAGAGTTTAGAAAGTGCGGTCGTGGACCAGACCCACATCTCGAAAATCGCGAGATGTGTGGCACCCTAAGACGAATTCATTCAGCCCTTGGTCAGAACTGGGCCACCCGTCATCGTTGGGTCAATTGACAATTTCTTCACAGCTTCCTGTTCCCGGTTTTCCCCCAGTTTATCCGAGGCGTTTATAGCGTTGGTTTGCGGCTTTCCGTCCGAGTTCTACTGTGATGTTTTGGAATATCCGGTGCAGTCGAGATTGCGTCGGCCATTTGCGCTACCAGTGAACGCGGGCAGGCCCAGTTAAAAACCATCTCATGGAAACGCATGGAGCCCACGTAACAGAGTGTGTCCTTGATGTAGTAGCTCATCGCACGACCTTCGTGCAGCGGCGGTAGATCGCTTGTTCGCAAGCCTTTAGTGGTGCGCAGGCGGTTTGTCTCCTTGCTGCTGAGGAACTCCGCGTTAATTCCGGCTTCCTGGAGCAGGTTGATGAATCCGGGTGGATGGAAAAAGAATAGTAAACGAATACGGCCAAACGCCAGATCGAGGAATGTCCGTGCAGAAAGAGGCCGCAGGCACAGCGGCAGCAACGAGATTGCGCCAAGACCATCCAGCCAATCGGTGAGGGTAACCTTGTCCATTGCATGGGCGATCATCTCCGGCGATTTCTTTGCCATATCCGGAGGACCAAATGCATTCAGAGCGAATAGACGTGCGTCAGCTTCGGCCAACATCGCTCGCCGTATGGAGGTTGCATCACCAGCAGCGACCATTAGGCAGCCATCGATTACTTCTATCGCATACTCCCCGTTGCGTGCCTTGCGACATACCGCCTCTACGGTTGGTAGGAAATTATCTAGAGGCGTTTCAGATTCCAATACGACACGCATGCCGTCTTCGTCGTTGTGGATTCCTCGTGTAGCCTGCATGCGAGCTTCACGTTTATAGAATTCTTTCTCCTGTTTGAAAACGCGACGTGCTTGCTGGATACCCTTCTCGCCATAAGTCTGAAAAAACTTTGCCCAAGTACCTGCCGCTTTTGCTTTGCGGGCATCACGAATAGCGTCATTCACTTCGCCTTCTTTAATCTCCATAATCGCTACCCGCGAATTCGCGGGGGAGCGCGAGATGCACAACACATCTCCGGTACAGGAAAAGCGAGTGAAATCAAGCGGGAATGCAAACAGGTGTGGAGACTTATTGACTTCTTCCGTAACTTTGAGGACCGACTGCACATTCTGCTGGTCTAGAAATCCGAACCGGGGTCCCTTGTACAAGTGGTGAACGTCACAAGAGCGAAAAGCAAATTCAACGAATGTCTCGCAGCACGATGCAACCGATGCTAGCCAATGCTGGTACTTGTTTGCTTCGCTAGTGTTCTTGTCAGTTTCATTGACTCGCCTTAGATCAGATTCCAACTCGATCGTCGTGTCGATTAAAATCTGTGCTGCTTTCTTATGGAGTCGGTGCAGTTCAGAGATTAAGGCGTCCGCACTGGGCGCAGGATTCAGTACCAAACGGTGACGCAGTGCCCGCGTAACGAGGTAGCGAAAGCGGAGGAGTCTCCGCCCTAGCGTGACCTGATCCATCGAACATCATTGTCTCACCCTGGTGCAATTGGGGTCACTTCGCAGGTGGCCCAGCCTTCCGCTAGCCGGGTGCCCGAGACAATGCGTGCCCCGTCCTTCGCGGCCGTTTGCGAAGAGCCTGCCCTGAGCGGAGTCGAAGGGGCGGGAGGCAGACTGATCGCACCACGGGCTTTTCCTCTCATGCCGTGCGTGCCTCAAACGAAATCTTCCCTCATCCCTCATTCGCGCGCATCCACCTTCAGCCCGGTGCCCCAGATCCCGCCCTGACCGCAGTCGAAAGGCCGGCAAACCAGCATGCCGCGACCGCGATCCATATATCATGCCTGTCAAGCCCCGTTTGACCTCCCAGAAATCCCCGAGCCCCTTTCGTTTGTTGCCTCTACACGGATTGTACGTACACATCTGTATTCAAAACAATATTTTGTTCGCCGCTCGTTCGCTTTTTTCATCACATTTTTCGCGTACGCTCATCACTGACTTTCCACCACAATCGCTGCGAAGATACCTCGACAGTACATCATCGAGAACTGTGCCCAGTCTCCAGAGACGGACGCATTTCGAGCCGTAAACTTTTCACCGCTCTTTGACAAAATATGGACAAAATAGGCCGGTCCGCACCCTCGCAAGTGCACGCCAAACGGAAGAATTCGACGTTAAGTCGAATCTTTTGAAGACTTTGCCTTTAACTGCCGTACTATCATCAACTTAACTCATTTCGGGTAGGGGGGGGGCCCCCACCCCACATATTCCTGAATTCTTACCCGCCGATTGGGCCCACATCCCGGCCGGCCAACATCGAGCGCGGAGACGATTCCGGATCTCTGGCAAGCCACGTGCACCCCAACTAGGCAAGGATTGCCCAGCACTCATATCTCTCTAACTTTGCCCCTGGAGGGTAGGAGTGACGTTCAGCACAATATGGACAGCGAACTGAGACAACACGAAATCGACGCTTTGATGACGGCCGCCAATCGGAGCGAATCAACCGGCAAGCAACACACCTCCGTAGAGCCGTGGCGGCTTGAAAAATCGGGACAAGCCGGGGCCGAGCAGACCACCGTTGTAAATGGCATCCACGAGGCTTTAGCGAAGGGCATTTCGCAATCCCTCGGGGCCTACCTTCGGGTCAGTTTTGAGACCGCAGTCGTCTCTGTCCAACAGATTACATTTCGCGAGTGCGCCGAACACATCGCACCCGGCACGTATCTGCTGTCGCTTCAATTCAACGGCGCACCCGCTGCAATGGAGATCGAACAGGCTCTGGTGTTTCCGTTGATCGACGTACTGCTGGGAGGCACTGGACAGGGGCCGGCGGTGAGCCGGGACGTTACCGAGATTGAAGAACATGTCATGGAAGGCGTCGGCAAAATCGTCTGCCATGAGATCGCAACCGCGTGGGGCGTGGATACCGGGGAGTGCGATCTGATCGCCGCATTAACCGTCGCGCAAGCGCAGAATCTGATGTCCGTCAACGACCGGGTTATGATTGCGGAGTTTGACAGCAAGATGGGAGAGGCAGCCGGAAAGGTGCGGATTATCATTCCTGCCGCCACTTTCAATGTGTTGCTCAGGAAACTTTCAAGCGAAAGTGGTCATACCAAGCCATTCAAGTCCCTGCCTTCCCACTCCCACGTGCGCGAAAAGCTTATGGATTGCTCGTACCCAGTTACTCTTGGACTTACTGCGATCCAGGTCCCTCTTGATCGGATTCTCGATCTTCAGCCCGAACAAATCTGCAATCTTGGGATTCCGGTGGACCAACCCGCTTCACTCCTCATTGCTGGACGGAACACCTTCGAAGCGATTCCGGTGCGCCAGGGAAAAAAAAGAGCCGCACAAGTCGGACAAAGAAAAATACATTCTGAAGAAAAAAGGACCGGGCAATAATGTCGAGCGCCTCTACTCCGCCGCCCGCGGATAATCGGGCTAACTCCGTCGACGGAAAGAACCTGGAACTCTTGTTGGACGTGAACCTCGCCCTCACACTTCGGTTCGGCCAACGGGATCTAACCCTGCGTGAAGTGCTGGAATTGAGCTCTGGGTCTGTGATCGAGCTTGATCGGCACGTGGAAGAGCCGGCGGAACTGCTGCTGGGGGAAAGAGTAATTGCCCGCGGTCAAGTGGTCATTGTCGATGGCAACTACGGTATCAAGATTACAGACATGCCCGCGTAGCGCCACTCAAACCAGCGCACTCGCGGCTCTTGCCCTTCCGATGATCCCGAACCTACAAGTGTCCCTCGTCGGATCAATCGCCGGCCCTCTGGACTGAAGGCCGAGTTGCACGCTGTCAGGCAGTCCAGTTCGCAGCCGCGTAAGCCTGCTCTCCGTCCGAGTCGCAGGACTGAGAAGCGAAAGCAGAAGCTCCACCGGCGGGAGTGGCGGCTTGCGGGCTGCGCTGATCCACTTGCGCCCAGGCGCTGCGCACTTGAAAAATAAGCTGAATCTGGTGGTTTAGAACGTCCGCGCTCGCTTTAACGTGGCCACTCATGATGTTCGAGCGGAGAGTCGCGTAAAAGCGGGAAAGATGTGTGGCTGTCTCGCCGCCGTTTTCCATGTCGAGAGACTGTTCCATTCGCTCGAGGACAAGGAAAGCGTGCTTGAGGTGCCGGGAACGTTCCTCAACATCGCGCTTCTCTATGGCTGCAATTGCAGCCTTGAGGTCGCCCACCAAGAGGTCGTAGAGAACGATGACGAGTCCGACTGCGGACGCGCTCTGGACTCCGGCTCGTAGATATGTCAATTCAGTTTGATTTCTGGTCATTAGCTGCTACTCGAAGATGACGATATACCTAGCTCGGCATCGAGTTGCTTTTCCTCAATAGGTAATTCCTGCAAAGCAATGTCGGCTTTGTTGTATTCGTTCGTCAGGTAAGTTTGCTGGCTGGTCAAGTAGGTTTCGAAATTATTGATCTGGCCCTGCAGGTCGGTATTCTCCGCACTGATGCTCTGGAGGTCGACGGTAAATGCGCCACTCACCGAATCGGTAAGTGTTTTTAACTGTGTATTGAGCGTAGAGGCGAAGCCGTTTGAGGATGTGCCCTGCAAGAAAGTTTGCACAGCGCCGTAATTATTTTGGATCGCATTGCTCAACTGAGAGTCGTCGACCGTGAGCGTCCCGTCGTTGTTCATTGAGATTCCCAGGTCAGCCAATGTGGAAACGGTGCCGCCGCTGGTCGAGTAACTGCCCACACCCAGCAACATCGATTGCAAGCTGCTTATAGCAGGATCGCCAGCGAGCGGTCCTTCTTCGTTGCTCGAGCTGACAGTGTATTGCGTGTTTACATCACCAATCACAGTATTGTAAGCGCTTACAAATGCCTGTACGGCCTGCGATACATCGGTCTCGTCCGGAGCGACAGTGACGCTGACTTGCGTTCCCGTCGACGCCCCGGCCAGATTCAGAGTTAGTCCATTGACGGCGCCAGTCACCGTATTCGATGCGCTGTCGATCGGTATGCCATCCACGGTGAGCGAGGCATCTTTTCCCTTCGTTGCCTCAGTGAATGTCAGGCCCGAGCCGCTGCTCACGGTGAAATTATTGGCGGCACCGGAACTGGTACTGACCAAAGCCAGCCTGGCTCCGCTGGCATCGGTCACGACACTGGCTGATACGCCGGCGTTCTGGGCGTTAATATAGTTAGCAACATCGCTCAGAGTATTGACTCCGCTGCCTGTTGCTACCGTGATTGGAGTGTTGGAGCCGACCTGAATATTGAAAGTCCCAGCGGCGAGATCTGTAGTGCTGCTGGCCACATCGGTTGAGTACCAGGAATCGCTGGTTGCGAGGTTATTCACTTCAATGACGTGAGTTCCGGCATCCGTGCCGGCCGCCGCGGAGGCACTCACAATATTGGAATCCGAAGAGGTGGCGGTCATCGAACTCATCACGCCAGCAGGATTGGAAAGCGCCTGCAAGCTGTTCTCCAAAGTGGTGATGTCACTTTCGATCGAGTTGATGTCGCTCGTCTGTGTCTGAAGGGTTGATTGCTGGTTTGCCCACCCTGTTAACGGTCCCGATTCTGCGGAGAGCGCCTGCTCCACAGCGGATTCGACGTCAATACCAGAAGAAGAGGAGCCTAAAGCGGTAAGGATAGAACTGAGGTTGACCGACGACATTATTTGCAACTCCTTCGAGCGATATCGGGGCGGATCCGGTTAGCTCCGCCCCGATATCACTAATTTATTGCAACAGCTTGAGTACGGACTGCTGCATCTGGTTCGCCTGTTGTAAGGCCGCGATACCGGTCTGCTGCAGAATGCTCTGCTGCGACAGGTTTGCGGTCTCCGTGCCCATATTGGCGTCCATGATGTTGTTTTCGGCACTGGTCAAGTTGGTAATCTGGTTATTCATGACGCTGGTCGCAGCCGACAGCTGGTTCGAACTCGCGCCGATGCTGCCACGCAGGGAGGCGATACCCGCGATGGCCTCGTTAATGTTGGTCAGCGCCGCCTGGGCGTCCGATGCGGTGGTCAGATCGTTGCTGGCAATACTGATTGCGGTTGAACCGGCGGTTACGCCGAGGTGTGCATCATCCACCTGGCCGAGGCTTACGGTCACGCTGTTGGTGCCCGCGCTGGTCGAATCGCTCATGTAGATGTTGAGCGACGCACCAGACCCAAAGATGGCCTGGCCGTTATAGGTCGTGTTCGAACCGATGTTGGTAATTTCCGTCTGGATGGAGGCAAATTCAGCCTGCAGAGCCGTGCGCTGCGAGTTGCTGACGTTTCCTGAGGCTGATTCGGTGGCCAGACTGACGGCGCTATTCAACAGCGACGTGATCTGGGACAGAGCGCCATCGGCGACCTGGAGCATGCCCACGCCGTCGGTCGCGTTCTGCACCGACTGCGTCAGAGCGGTCACATTGGCTTCCAATCCGTTGGCAATCGCGAGGCCGGCCGGGTCGTCCGCGCCAGTGTTGATGCGTTGGCCAGTTGAAAGAGCCTGAAGAGTCGAGTTCAGGTTCATCTGGTTTGTGCTGAGTGAGTTCTGTGCTTCCAGAGCCGCGATATTGTTAAGTACTGTAAGTGCGCCCATCTAAATTCTCCTAAGTCTCTTTGAATTTCTCCTGCTCTGAAGCCCGAGGCTCAATCCTCTGAACTCGTTCCCTTCTTGCAGGAGTTTGTTGTTGCGGCCTACTTATCGGCAGTTGCACTCTCCGCACAACAGTCACGTTAGTCACCTGCAAATTGGTTACTGGACACGAGTTATGGATATGAAAATTCATAGAGATGAACGCTCTTCCGACTTCGCCAAAGCGACACCCATCTCGCACGTCGCCCTCATTTGTTCGCTTGCTTCTTCGTACGCCCGCTTTAGATCCACTGACTCGGGAAATGCCAAGATGCCTCGCTCCAGAGTTTGCAAACAGCGCTCCCAATCGTGGAGCGCGGAATGAAGACTGGCGGCCCGAAGGTACAGTTTTGGATGCCCAGCGACCTCGGCCACTTGTTCGGCGACTGAAGCCGCTTGTTTCAAGTTGCCCGTCATGATGTAGGCCTTCATCAGGCGGTCCTGCACGGCAAACATCCGGGGAGCCGCGTGCGCTGCGCGCAGGAGCTTTGCAAGGCCCGCCTTATGGTGGCCAAGCTTGACTTCTACGTATCCCAGTTTGCCTTCGAGCATCGGATCGTTGTTGGCAATCTTCATCGCTCGCCGGTACGCCAGTCGCGCCGCTTCAAGCTGGTTGAGTGAATGAAGGGCATCGCCTCGAACCTGTTCCCGCAATGCGCTGCTGGAACCGTTTCGCGTGTCCCGCTCCAGCGCCTTCAATGCCTCCGAATACCGGCCGGTATCAACGAGGATCATGGCCAAAAATAACCAGGCTTCCGCCGCTCTTGGCTCCAATTCCAAGGCACGCTGAAGACAGCGCACAGCCTCTTCATGGTTGTTGAACCGCTCATATACCTGAAGCCCGAGTTGGACCCATGCGCTGGGCTCGTTCGGCTCCTCCTCCACCTTAAGGCGAAGCAGATTGTGGTAATAGATAGCCTTTTCGGCCTTCTCCGGGCCGCTCTCCAACTGTCCAAAATGGTGGATGAAGAAGTTTGCCCTGCCGCTTTTGAGACCAGCCGCGGCAAGCTGTGGCTCTATAAGTTCGTGCAGCCGGCCTGTGAAATAAATATCGGGACGGCGGCGGAACAGGCGGCAATACTCGTGAACAAAATACGCGGGTGAATCTTTCGCTCGTTCATGCCGGCGGTCGTTCTCGATGGCCAGGCGGTCCCATCCACGACTGGACCGTGACTTAACGTAATTGCGGATCGGGGTTACAAATGCCCCAATTTCCGGCACTGCCCTGAGCAACCTGGGGATGTTCTTGGCGGTCTCCCGGTCCAATTCCTCATCTGCGTCGAGCACGAGGACCCAGTCCGTCTCGACCGGCTCCAGCGCGGCGTTGCGGGCCTTTGCATAATGATCCTGCCACGGAAAAGATACGATCGTGGCCCCGAATTCACGTGCGATATCGCAGGTGTCATCGCTGCAACCAGTGTCCGCAATCACAATCTGGCTTACGATGTCGCGAACGCTCTCCAGGCAAGCGCCGATCGTATGAGATTCGTTCTTCACGATCATGGAGAGACCTAGCGTGGGCAAGTTTTCCTCCGTGCCGAATTCGTGCCTACTTAGTTCGGCAGGTTCCGAGGATAAATTTGCCAGGTATTGCAATCCAAAGCACAACATCCAACGTGTCCAGTCTTTATTTCGGCCTAACTCGACTTACGATCCCATGCCGTCGAAGACATTAGAACCAGATTGGACGGTAGGGCGAAGCGTGTATTACACCAATATTATGGTGCATATCTGTCGCCACAAAAAAGGGTCCCTCTAGCCCCGTCAGTGGGCATTGGTAGTCTTTAGAATCAATGCTTACGACTTTTCTGAACCCCGATTTCCGCCCTTCGATTAGGGCCAGATGAGGCAGGTGGATTGCTTCATACGTATGCAGGGAGACGTGTAACGAATTGGCCCAGGTCAGCAGGCTTTAACATACTCCTTCGTCAATCCTTTGGCGTCCGGTTGCAATTATCACAGAGGAGCCGTGCTTATTTTCCTTCCCTGGATCGTGACAAGAAACATTACTTCCGAATCGATTCAGGGAACGAAGCCCACAAATAACCGTCGGTTGTGTCGATAAGATATCACCGGTGAACCGAGGTAAGACCAACATGATACAGCTAACTCGTTTGAACAATCAGCCATTTGCAGTCAATTCCGATCTGATCAAGTTCATCGAGAAGGCGCCGGACACTGTCGTGACACTTACCAGCGGTGAAAAAATTGTAGTGCTCGAAACTCCGGAGATAGTAATCGAGAAAGTCGTCGCGTTTCGGCGTACGCTGCTGGACGGATTGGGATCGTTCGCAGCCGGTTCAACGAGCGCGATGACAAGTCTGAGGAATCCGAATACCGAACCGCAACCGTCCCGAACCTCGGAGAACACTTCTCTTGGATAAAAGCACGATCTTCGGAATCTTGATCGCGATCGGAGGAATCGGCGCGGGTCTCCTGCTGGAAGGCGGCAGGGTTGCGCAGGTCTTGCAACCCACCGCGGCGATGATCGTATTCGGGGGAACGCTTGGCGCCGTCATGGTGCAATTCCCCTTACATCTCGTGATTGAAGCCTTTAAACGGGTTGCGCACGTTTTCTTCGATAGAGACGAGGATCCCCAGAAACTGGTCAGCGAATTGGTCATGTATGCGCAGCGTGCCCGTCGAGAGGGCATCGTTTCCCTGGATTCCAAACTCGGCGAAATTAGCGACCCCTTTCTGCGGAAGGCCTTAATGCTTGCCGTCGATGGCACGGATCCGCAACAGCTTCGAAAGATGATGGAGCTTGATCTCGACAACCAAATGGATCACTCAGATAAGGTGGCTCAAGTTTTCGAAGCGGCGGGAGGATTTTCGCCGACCATTGGCATCATCGGGGCTGTACTCGGATTGATTCAGGTAATGCAGCATTTGCAGAACATCGACGAGGTGGGAAAAGGCATCGCAGTCGCTTTTGTGGCCACAATTTACGGCGTAGGGTCCGCCAATCTGCTTTTCTTGCCGTCTGCGGGCAAGCTGAAAATCAAGAGCCATGAGGAACATGTCCTGCGAGAAATGACTCTTGAAGGCGTGATTTCCATTCTTGAAGGAATGAATCCGCGGATGCTTGAAACCAAATTGCTGGGATATCTGCGCCAAGAGAGCGCCCCGAAGAGGCAGCCCGCATGAGCCGCCGGCGGAAGCGTGAGCCACACGTAAACCATGAGCGTTGGCTGGTTTCCTACGCCGATTTCATCACTCTCCTGTTCGCATTTTTTGTTGTGCTTTATGCCTCGTCGCAAATGGATAAGCGGAAAGTGGTTCAAGTGTCGGCCGCAATCAAGGGCGCCTTCGAGCAGTTGGGAGCGTTCTCCGGCAATGCGCCCGAGGTGCATGCCCAGCAACCTCCGGAATACCCGCCTGCAGGGGCTGGGCTGTCTGCCGATGCCGTTCCCGTCCCAGGCACTCCGTTCCCCGACGTCGACAAACTCAAGCACGATCTGCAGGACGCATTGGGTGAGCAGATTCAAAAACACGAAATCGAGATTCACGCCACTCCGGAAGGATTGGTTGTAAGCCTGAAAGAGATCGGATTCTTCAACAGCGGCGATGCAACGCTGTTACCGGAGGGGCGCGCAACATTGACTCGGATCGCGGGGGTTTTGAACAAGAAGGGTTTCCAGATTCGAGTCGAAGGAAATACAGACAACGTACCGATCCATACCGGCCGGTTCAAGTCGAACTGGGAACTTTCAACGACCCGGGCCACGGAGGTGGTGGCACTGCTGGTCGAACAACACGATTTTGATCCCGCCCTGATTTCCGCGGCCGGATATTCAGAGTACCGCCCTGTAGGCAGCAATGCTACGGAGGAGGGCCGGCAGCAAAACCGCCGGGTCGACCTGGTAATTGTCGCCCATTCAACGATTAAAGAAGCGAGGAGCCCACTGAACTCCGGGCAGTAACATGAAGTTATGAAACGGAAGTGCCGATAAGGATATTCCGCTGCGGGCGGGTGGGACGCGGCGGGGACACTAAATTATGTTCACGATCATTGGAATCGTCGTTGTTTTCGGCTCCATTGCGGCTGGCTACCTGATGGAGCACGGCAACCTCAAGGTTCTGATGCAGCCGGCCGAGCTCATCATAATCGGCGGGGCCGCTATCGGAACTGTACTGGTCGCGAATCCACTCCACATCTTGAAGGCAATTATGGGCGGTGTCCTCGGGACTTTCAAAGGCGCGAAAGTCACGAAACAAACCTACCTGGACGCATTGAAAATGATGTTCAACCTCTTCAACAAGGCTCGTAAAGAAGGGATGATGGCGCTCGAAAGCGACGTCGAGGATCCATCTAAGAGCCCTCTGTTTACCAAGCACCCATCTTTTATGAAGAACGGCCATGCCAAATATTTTGTGTGTGACACGCTGCGCATGGCAATCACCGGCACAGATGCGTTCGATCTGGACCAGCTATTGGAATTGGACATGGATGTACACCACCACGACACGACCGAGCCGGTCGCGGCGCTCAGCACCATGGCCGATTCGCTTCCGGGCTTAGGAATTGTTGCTGCCGTGTTAGGTGTGGTGATCACCATGGGGGCCCTGGGAGGACCACCCGAAGAGATTGGCCATAAAGTCGCGGCAGCCTTGGTAGGCACGTTTCTTGGCATCTTGCTTTGTTATGGTCTGGTGGGACCTTTGGCAGCGAACATGGCGAAGGCAGCGGAAGAGGATCGTGCCTATCTGCACGTTCTGCGCGTTCTGATGATCTCCTTTCTGAAAGGAAGCGCGCCAATTATGGCAGTCGAATTTGGGCGCCGCGCAATTCCCGGGCATTTACGGCCCTCCTTTCAGGAGGTTGAGAAAGCCTGCCGGGGTGCAGCCGAAGCGGCAAAAGCGGCCACCGCCTAAGGATCGAGGATACCCATGGCATCGACACCTCCGATCATTATCAGAAAAAAGGTTGTACACGGCGGCCATCATGGTGGGGCCTGGAAGGTTGCGTATGCAGATTTCGTCACCGCCATGATGGCGCTCTTTATCGTTCTCTGGCTCATGAACAGCAGCAAGCAGGTCCAGCAGGCTATCGGAGGATACTTCAAAGATCCGTCGGGCAAGTCAAAAATGGTGGGCACCGATCAGCGAGGTTCAGGGGAGAACTTCACGCTCACAAAAGACAACATGACCCAGCTGAAAGAGCAGCTTCAGAAGTCTGTCCGTAAGCTCAATGACTTCGATAAACTGCGGAATCAAATCGAAATGACCGTAACAGCCGAGGGATTGCGGATTGAATTACTCGAGAGCGCTTCCGGAACCTTTTTTGAGAGCGGGAGTTCTCTCCCCAATGACAAGGGCAAGGAACTGCTGACGCTGCTCTCACAGGAACTGAGCAAACTCCCGAACAAGATTTCCATTGAAGGGCATACGGATTCCAAGCCCTACCCCGGAACCGCTATGTATGGGAACTGGGAGCTTTCAGCGGATCGAGCCAATGCGGCGCGCCGGTTGATGCAACAGAGTGGACTTCGCGACGATCAAGTGGCTCAGGTACGGGGGTTTGCCGACCAGAGACTACGGAGTGCGAATAGTCCGCTCGATCCCTCCAATCGCCGAATTTCGCTGATCGTGCAATACGTGGAGAACCCGATTTCAGAAGAAAGCAGCCACCCCGCTGCACCCGAACCCCCCGCAGCGCCAAAGAGCTAGAGGTTTGAGCAGGCCTCATCCCACTCATTTCCCCGTGGCAGTCGCTGCTGAGATCAGGCTGCGGTGGTGGCGGATTCGGTTTTCGTTATTTGGCGGGCCCAGCGCATGGCTTCATTGTATGCACTGTTGATTGAGTAGAGGGATAGATTGAGTTTCTTGCCCAGGCCTGTGACCCTCTCCCAGTCGCCCGCTTCGCGCGCCAGGACGAGATTGTAGACAGGAGAAAGTGCGGTTTCTCCTCCAACCTTGGCCCCCAGAAGTTGATCCTTGGTATCTGAGTCCAGAGATAACTTCTCAACTACGACGCCAATCGGAACCTCCAGAATCGCATCCATCAGCGACAGCATGCCAAGCAAGAAAAGGTCCGAATCGGTATGTTTTATCTTGGATCCAATCAATTCGCAAAATTGAGCGCGCACTAGCGATGACAAAACCAGGTCGGAAGGCTTGTCGCGCCCCATTGCCAAGGTTGTCGCCATGCGTATCCACCGGACGAGTTCCTTCTCCCCCAGGAGATTCAAAGCATGCCGGACGGACGAGACCTGCGTCGACATCCCCAGAAGCGGAGAGTTGAGATAGCAAAGCAGCCGAAAACACAGCGCCGGCTCGCGCTTGATTAGATTTTCGATCTCTAGAAAATCCTTCTCGGGCTTTGAGATCGCTTGCAGCAGAAGCAAATAGGTTGCCTGGTTTGCGGGAATCTGGCGGGCTCGCATCCGTTCTGGATGGCGGAAAAAATATCCCTGAAACAGGCCAAAGCCATTTTTCTTTGCTTTGGCGAGATCCTGACGCGTCTCAACCCTCTGTGCCAGCATCTGGCGCTGGCCGGTGCCATAGCGGGCCGCCAGCGCGGCGCTCTGCTCCGGCAAAACATGGTCGCTGCCGATTTTAATGAAGTCTGCGTACGGCACCAGATTCTCCCTCACGTCATCCGACACGAAGTTATCCAGAGCCATTGCATATCCCCGCGATTTCAGCTGTTGACAGGCCCGAATTACATCGTCATCGGCAGGGATGCTTTGACCGATCTCGACCACAACCTGTCCTGGAGGCAGTAACAGAAAACATTCCTCCAACAGCATGCGGTGTGAAAAATCGACGAATGCAAGGCGGCCATCGCACAACACATCGAGCCCGATAACATTTAGGGTATCGATGGTGGTGCCTGCAGCGCCTTCCGTGCCGGCGGTCGGGCGGTCGTTCTTCTGGGTTTCGCGAACCAGCAGTTCATAGCCAAATACGCGCTCGTCCGCGGTCAGGATCGGGTGCCTGGCAATACAGGCTTCCTGACTTGCCACGGGAGCTGTTCCTTGTGTGCCCATAAGTGGGTCCGTCCTCTATCGACAACTTTGCCTTTGCACTTTACCGGCGAAAACTACGAGGATGTAAGAGCAAAAGCGCCAACCACCATACTTTCGTAACATCCGGGGACTGCTTGCGCTCTCACGGGTTCGGCGGCGAAAGCTCGGCGGCGTGTTCGCCCAACCGTCTAATCGCTTGAATTGCATTCTCTTGGAATAGCAGAACCTTCTGGCCAATGATCAGCACGATTGAACATGACCATACGGAAATTACGATGGTCACTGTCCCACGGATGTTTTTAATGAACTCACCCGCGCCTCTAATCCATAATTCATTAGCAATTAATTTCATAACTCTGCGCCTTTCTATAACCGACTGATTCCGATGACTCTCCCCCGGGTTGGTACGGGATTTTCGCAGAAATTCTAACCTTGGGATGAAAGAGAAATGGAATCTGGGACCCCAAAAACGGTGAAGCCGTTAGGACCATCGTTTTGCTCGACGCGTCTGCTGGTTGCCGACGACGATGTGCCGCTTTCAAACTTCCTCCGACGAGGACTTCAGAATGAAACCAATGGAGTTGACGTTGCCAATGACGGAGAAGCTGCGCTCCAGGCGCTCTCCCAAAACCGCTACAGCCTTTTGATTCTTGACTTGAATCTTCCGAAGCGCGACGGACTGTCCATCCTCCAGGAAATCCGGCCCAAATCCCCAATGATGCCGATCATGGTGCTGACTGCCCGCAGCCGGCTTGAGGACAAAATCATGGCGCTGGATGCCGGAGCGGACGATTGCATGATCAAACCGTTTTCGTTCCAGGAACTGCTTGCTAGAACTCGGGCGCTCATGCGCCGGAATGTCGGCGCGGGATCCCGCACCACCCTGCAAGTTGGCGATTTGTCGTTGAATCGCTCGGAACTCCGGGCGGAAAGAGCTGGGAAACGGCTCGAACTGACCGCAAAGGAATTTATGCTTCTCGAATATCTCATGCTGAATTCTCCCGAGCCCGTAACGCGGGAAATGATCATGGAGAATGTTTGGAAAGAGACTTATGACGGAAGCACGAATTTGATTGATGTCTATATCAAGTATGTTCGCGACAAAGTAGACAAAGAGTTTCCCACAAAACTGCTGCGCACGATTCGTGGAGTTGGTTATGTTCTTTGCGACAAATAGGAAAGGTTAGTAGCCGAATGAATTATTATCGCACTGCAACAACGCATAACCTGGGCAACGCTGCCGAAGACTCGTCGCGGATGCTGCATCAAATCGCGCAGCCGCTCGCCACGGTTCGCGGAATTCTTGAATTGACATTGGCGGAGGCTATGAGCGCCGACGAAGAGCGAGCCTGGCTGCAACAAGCGATGGAGCAGCTCTTGCGGGCGACCTCGGGTTTCGATCAGCTTCGCCAAATCGTGGAAACGCAGAAATCCGCGGGCATGTCTAGAGGAACGAGGAACGCTCAGCATGTCTAGTTTGGCAATGCCTGCTTCGCAGGGCGGCTGTGAAGAGACATCGAGCAAACCGTCAGGAGTTCTGATTGTCAGTTCCAATCAGGAGTTGCGGCGGAGCCTGGCTTCAAGACTGGAATTGGGCGAATGGAGCCTCCTGGAGGCAGCCAGCGGCGCTGAAGCCCTCCAGTTCATCGAGACGAAACAGATCGCACTGATTCTGCTGGACCCGGGCCTTCCCGACTTGAAAGTCGACGATTTCAAGGGAATCATCGAATCGGATTATCCCGGCGTCACGATCATTCCGATCAATCCCCGCACCGGGCAACCGATCGTCGCCTCGCCAGCCCCCGATTCGATCTGTTTTGAGATGCTGCGCAAGATCGAACGTGGCGCACTGTTCAATGCGTCACCCGCGGCGGCGAGCTGTGAGTCCGAAGATACAACGCCAAACCAGGAAGCACTGCCGGGGTTCATCGGAAAGGCACCGGTCGTGCAACGTGTAGCCAATATGGTGCGCCAGGTAGCACAGCGCGACACCTCGGTCCTGATCACAGGTGAAAGCGGGACGGGCAAAGACGTTGTCGCCCGTGCTCTCCATCAGCTTAGTTTGCGCCGGTTGAAGCCCTTCGTGGTTGTCAACTGCGCGGCCATTCCAGAAGCCCTTCTTGAAGCGGAGCTGTTTGGTTACGTCAAGGGAGCGTTCACGGGCGCCGTACAATCGAAAATTGGACGGATTCATGCCGCCCAGGGAGGAACTCTATTCCTGGACGAAATCGGCGATCTTGCGCTTGGGCTACAGTCTAAGCTTTTGCGATTTCTGGAACAGGGAGAAGTGCAGCGCTTGGGAAGCAACGACATGTTCCGGGTGGATGTGCGCGTGGTCGCAGCTACTAACGCTCCTTTGCGGGCTTTGGTACAGCAACGCGCGTTCCGGGAAGATCTCTACTATCGCCTTTCGGTCTTTCCCATAGACTTACCACCGCTTCGGGATCGCATGGAGGATCTGGATTCGCTGATCAACAGTTTCCTGGCAAAGTTCTGCCCGCATCATGTCACGCTCACTCCCGAAGCTACTACGCTGCTGCAACAGCACACCTGGCCGGGGAATGTGAGGGAGCTGCGAAACGTGATCGAACGCGCGAGCATTCTTATGGGGACAGGGCGCGACATCAGCCCTGAGCACATTCTGATATAGCCCGCGCTTGGTTTCTACTGCAAGTAATCCAGAAGGTTTGTTGGTATCACCTTGGCAAGTGCAGCCAGAGCTGCGTCGTGCGTAGTCGTCGCCTGCGACAGGTCGGTGGCGGCCGTGGCCATATCGGCGCCGACAAGGCTCGTATCCTGCGATTTAAGATTGACTTCTTCCTGTTGCAGGAAGGATTGATTCGAGTTCAGCTGATCGGTAGCGCTCCCATAAAACTCCCGCTGCTGAGAAACATAGTTGAGCGCGGTATTCACGGAGGACGTCGCACTTTCGATGGCGCTTCCACTCCCGCTGTTAAGCGCAGTCACCAATTGCTGCAATGACTGCATCACATTGTCCCCCCCGCTGCCAAGGAAGATCTGGGAGCCTGGTACGTTGGTTTGAATGTTCCGTCCATCCGAAATCTCGACATTGTTGACATCGGAATTTCCGTTGTAAGTTACACCTGATGACTGAGATGAATCCAGCACGAATGGCGGGTTCGCAGTCGCCGTTCCCGCGAATATAAAGCTGCCTTGGTACGAGGTGTTCGCATCCTGCACAATCTGGCTTTGAATTCCCTGCACCTGGACGGCCAGGGCCTGCTGGTCGGCGAGCGTCAACGTTCCATCGGTGCCTTGAGTTCCAAGAGAGATCGCCTGGTTGAGCGACGTCACGACCGAACTCAGAGCCGAATCGGCGGTCTGGAACAGGCCCTCCAGATTCGTCGTATTCTGCTGGTACTGATCGTTTTGGCCTTGCAATGCCTGATTCTGAATGTCGGCAGCGAAAGCGGCGGGATCGTCTGAAGGCACGTTCACGCGGCGGCCAGTTGAGAGTTGCTCCATGGCAGTCTGTTCTTCGTCCTGCGCCTGCCAGACGTCGTTGAGGATATCCGAAGCGAAATTTGGATTGACTCGCATATAGTTTTATGACCCCGACGCCGCTGAAGCGCCCATTTGAAGCACGGTTTGGGTCAGTTCATCGACCGTGCTGACCACGCGGGCGGCCGCTTGATATGCATTCTGATAGTTCATTAGATTGGTAGTTTCCTCGTCAATCGAGACACCTGAGATGGCTCCGAGCTGGTCGTTCAACTGCGTGAGGCTCGACGTGCCTGCGCTGGCGTTCGATTCAGCTTGCGACGTCAGATTGCCAACCTGCGAGACGAGATTCGCATAGGTGTCGCCGGGACTGGCGCCGCCAGGCAGTGCATTGGTCTGCACCGCCAGCAAATTTGCGACGTTGCCATTGCTTCCCGGAGTGCCGTCCGAACTGGCCGCAATCAATGAAGGATCGCTCATGGAGACCGACAAACTGGCCGCCGCGCCGGCTCCGGGGATCACCGAGAACAACGCCTGCCCCTTGTTCCCGTTCAGGTCGTAGCCGGAACTTTGCGCCGAATTGATGCTCGTGGCAAATTGACTGGCAAGATTGTTCAGCTGAGTTAGGACGTTTGGGATATCGGTGTCGCGGACCTGAATCGTTCCTCCGAGAGACCCGCCACTGATCGAACTGGTGATGTCCTGCCCCTGCGACAAAACGGTCACATTTCCCGACGAGCTCGTTCCCGTTTGCAGCGTAAAGCTCTGGCTGCCGACCACCAAGGGCGTGCCGTTACCGGTGGTAATTGTCAACCCATCAGGGCTCTGCGTCTCCGACACATTGGTCAACTGGGCCAATTGGTTGATCGCCTGATTCTCCTGATCTTCCACGACTCCGGGATCTTGTCCTTCTTTCTGCATGACCGCTACTTGCCCGTTTAGCTGCGCAATTTGCGCAGTCAGGGTGTTGATCTGGCTGACCGACTGGCTAACGGATTGGTTCAGCCCCGAACTCACCGAGGTCAGATTGGCCGATGCCTGGTTGAAATCGCTGGCAACGTCTTGCGCCGCATTGAGCACCGCCTGCCGGTCGGGGATGCTGTTTGGGCTCGTCGATAACTGGCTCAGGCTGCTGAAGAACGCCGACAGGTCCGCTCCAATGCCTGTTGTGGAACTGGAAAATTCGCCTTGCACCTGCTGTAGGGCAGTCGATTGCGACTGCGCGCTGCTCTGCTGCGCTGTCTCCTCGGCGATCTGAAGGCTCAACACCTGGTCGCGTATGCTCTGAATCTGCTGTAGTTCGACGCCATTTCCGTACGAGATGCCGCCTTCTTCCTGAGGCGCCTCTTCGGTCAAGTCCGCCACTTCCCGGCTATAGCCGGGCGTACTGGCATTGGAGATATTGTTGGTCGTCACGTCCAGAGCGCCTTGATCGGCCTGTAGCGCCTGTTCCGCGATCCATAGGGATGCTGAAAGAGAGGACATTGTGTTACGCCTCGCAAGACAAAGTGTGTTTGCCGCTCCGGGATTTGGCGTCTTCGCTGTAACGCTGCCCGTGGGTTTTGTATAAGTTCAAGATCAATCCAATGGACTTTTGAGAACGGCTTATGACGCCTGCATAGACTCTGTTCAATTTGCCCAACGCGAAGTGCGCTTGCCGAATTTTCTCCCAAACGGATGTCTCCGCCGGAAGTTTCGATGACGCCCGGTAGGATGCGCAAGCCACCTGGAACTGTGGGCTTTTTCGATTCAAATCATGGCAAATCGCTTCTTGCGCGGCCAGGCGCGAAGCAAAGTCCGCCAGATCGTTGCGCTCGATCGCAGAAATTGCCGACGAGATTTCATGGGACAGGGCTTGCACCAGTGCAAGGTGCTCCATTGCTTCCTGAGGTTCAGCAGTTTTGGTTTCCACCATCGTCGTTCTCGAATCCAATTTTCTAATCGTTCAACATCGCGTCGGCTGTCTTCTGTGGATCGACTTCGTATTCTCCACTGGCAATGCTCTGCCGCAGACTGTCGACCTTGCCCTGTCTGACTTCCGGCAGTTGCATGGTCTGCGCCGTCAGCGCGCTCAGGCTGACCGTGTCCCCCGAAAACCTGTCGGCTGACGATGTGCCGGACTGGCCCGAAGACCGGTACGTTGCCGTCCGCTCAGTCGAGATTTCCGACGGGTCCGTGCTTTTCAGTCCAATTCTCATAAACGCACCCAGACACCCAAAATTGGGTGTCGGCTTCTAATCGGCACTTGGGGCCCGCAACTTTAGGGGGTCCATACTTTTGTTGCTGTCCGTTTGTCGCACTTTCTAACTACTTTGTAATGTTTAACTTGTGATTTGCGGTGGCTGGCTGCCCCCTTGGCTGGCTCAGCATCCTTATTCTTATCGGTTTCCACCGCTGCTTCCAGCCGTTTGCTGATCATCGCCGCGATACCAAACCCTCCGCCTCGGCTCAAGCCCTGAGCCAGGGATTGACAGGCAATACTTAAGAACTGATCACGGCTGGAATCGTCCTTCTGATCGGGGTCGGTCCCAGGTACGGTCGCAAATGTCTTTTCTGCCTGCTCGAGCCAGTGCCCTACAAGCAAGCTTTCAAAATTTCGCGCTGCTTTGTCGATTTTTTTGGGATCTTGTGCCTGCGCGGTCCGGAGCGTTTGCACGGCCTCCGAACTGCGCGCGGAGTTAAGATCCTGGCTGTTGGCCGGCGTTGAAGTGAGTGAGTTCGGCACAGTTACAACACCTCCAATTCAGCCTGCAGGCCGCCCGCCGCTTTGATCGCCTGGATAATCGCGACAATATCTCGTGCACTGGCGCCCATGGTGTGAAGTCCGTTAATCAGCTCTTCAACACTGGCTCCCTCTCTCAACTCAATCGAACGCGCCGGCCCTTCTCTGGTTTTTATCGAAGTGTCGGGCACGATTTCCGTCGTGCCACGGGAAAGGGGTTCGGGCTGAGAAACAGTGAATTTGGTCGTGACTTCGACTGTTAGATCCCCGTGCAGAACCGAGACCGGAGAAAGCTTCACATCTCCGCCCATCACAATTGTGCCCGTGCGCTCATTCATGACGACTCTGGCAGGCGGATGAATCGAAATGGAAAGGTTCTGCACCTTCGCGATCAGCGTGGGCACCGGCGATTCGCCCAGAAGAGGAACATTGACGTCGACTCGACGGCTATCGACCGACGTCGCCACTCCATCGCCAAATTCATGGTTGATCGCGGCGGCGATGTCGCGACTCACCGTGAAATCCTGTTCGCGCAGATTCAGGGACACGACCTTCATCTTGGCCAGGTCAATGGAGGAGTCAAGTTCGACGATCCCTCCGCTCGGCACCCGGCCTACTGTCACGTGATTTACTTCTTTACTATTGCCGGCTCCGCCGACCGTGTACCCTCCCAAAGTGAGCGGTCCCTGCGCCTCTGCATAAACCTGGCCGTCCGCTGCGTGGAGTGAAGTGAGTAACAACACACCACCTTCAAGGCTCTTCGCATCGCCGATGGAAGACACAGTAACATCCAGTGTCGTACCCGGCCGTGCAAACGGAGGAAGCGACGACGTAACCATTACAGCCGCAATATTCCGCACCTGAATGGTCGCCGCCGGGATCTGAACACCCAGGCGTTGCAGCATGTTCGCCAGGGTCTGCGTCGTAAACATTGTTTGCTGGCTATCACCCGTTCTTTTCAGCCCGACCACGACGCCATACCCGATCAGCGGGTTATCTCGAATTCCCTGGATGGTTGCAATGTCGCGAATCAGAACCTGGCGGGTCTCTTCCGCTGCTGAATCGGGTACGATCACAATCAGCAGGATTAAGACAACGGCAAGTCCAAGCCGCCGCCATAGCCTTCGGCTGCGCCGTGAGATTCGCTCCGCGCTTAGAAGCTGAAGAGCCATTGCAATCCTCGCATCACAGGGTTTGGACGATGAATCGCATCCGTCACTACGCCCTTCCCCTTCATTTCAATTTCGAGATTGGCGAGCGCGGTCGACGAAGCCGTGTTATTTGGTCCCACGTCCCCTGGACGCAAAACGCCGCGCACCAACATGGTTTCGTGCTGACTATTTATGAGGTATCGCCTCTCCGCTTCCACAATCAGCGATCCGCTGGGCAGAAGCCCGATCACACGCGCTGTCAAGGTGGTGGTCACTGTCGATCCGTTGGACGTTTCGCCTGTGCCTTTAAGCGTCGTCGCCGAGTTTGCCCCGAACAACGGGTTCAGCAGTGACGTGCTTGTGCCCCCGGGTAATCCTGTAATAGCTGAGCTTGTCTGATATGCCCTCGATGTATTGACGTCGCCGGTCGATTGCGCACTCGTGCTTTCGAGCACGACGAGCGTGACAACATCGCCGATTCGGCGTGCTTTGTAGTCGGAACTGATGTCCATAAAGGCGGCGTTTGGGCTATACAAACTGCCAAGCGTTCCCGAGGTTTGCGTCAGTCCCACTTGTTCCTGAACGCGTGCTATGTACTCACTGCGCAACTGCTCGGTGTTTTGCTTCTTCGACTTCGCCCCAGCAGGCAGCACAAAGAGCAGGCCAACAGGCAGAAGTAAAGCGAATGTCCGCAGATGTTGCCAGCTTATCTTCATCATCCCTTTCACAATTCTCAAAGCGCGCTTCTGACTACGGCACTGTTTACGACTTCGGCGGTGTAGATTCGCCTTCTGTCCAGGCTGGCCACCCTGATCGTTTGTCCGGGCATGCCGCCTTCCAGACAAATAACCGACATCTTGATTCGAGAGTCCGCATTCTCGATGATGAGCGTTACGGGTTGGCCGCGGGCGACAAGCGGATGCTCTTTTAGTTTCGCAAGCGCGGCATTCGGGCGGCCTTTACTCGCTTCCCTCTGCCCGTCGTTTGTCCCGTTGAGCAGAACGTAAAAAGGAAGGCAGTCCCGCGATTTGCATTTCAACTCCGCCAGCAATTTGCCGTCGGGCGCAGCAGACACCTTTGCAACCCGCAGCGTTGCCCCGGCGCGCGCGGTAACATTCGATAGCAAATGAACCTGATCGGGAGTTACATCTGTTCCCGCAACCCGAACTGCGTCCGCAACCACCTCTTGGGAAATGGGCACTCTTTCGCTGCGCACCTGCGCGTTGCCATAAGACACAGCACACGTGCATACTGCCACCAGCGACGCCACCCGCTTAACACGTCCCAACAACATGCGGCCCGCCCTATCTACCGAATAAGATTCGCCAGATCCTGCAACATCTGATCCGCGGAAGTAACGACGCGAGAGCTCGATTCGTAAGCCCGCTGCGCGACGATCATGTTCACAAATTCCTGCACGATATCGACGTTCGATTGTTCCAGCATGCCTTGCTGAAGCGAACCCATCCCCTCGGCAGATCCCGGAGCGCCTATAATCGCGTCACCGGAAGCAGTCGTCGGAAGATAGAGATTGTTGCCGACGCTGTTAAGTCCGCCAGGGTTAGGAAACATTGCGAGTTGGATACTTCCGACTTGCTGCGCTGCCGTCTGACCCGATTCTGTCACTGACACGGTGCCGTCCGATCCGACAGTGACCGTAGTCGCGTTCGCAGGGATCGTAATATTCGGCTGCAGCGCATTCCCGTTCGCGGTCACGACATTGCCTTGCGCATCCAAGTGGAAGGAACCGGATCGCGTGTAGGCGATCTGGCCATCGGGAAGCGTTACCTGAAAGAAACCGAGCCCTTGAATCGCCAGGTCCAGAGGATTGCCCGTCGAAGAAAGATTTCCCTGCGTCTGCAAAACTTCTGAGCCCGAGGGCATCGTTCCGAGTCCGACCTGAAGGCCGGCCGCAATCGTCGTCTGCTGCGTAGCCGCGGCGCCCGGCATGATCACATTCTGGTAGACCAGATCCGAGAATTGCAGGCGGCGCGCATAAAAGCCGGCCGTGCTCGAGTTCGACAAGTTATTGGCAATATTGTCGAGATTCAGTTGCTGCGCTGACATCCCGCTGGCGGCTGTGTATAGGGCACGAAGCATAAGAGAACTCCTTAAAAAGCGTCACGATATTTTCGGTAATTCCTGTGTGGCAATCTGATTCATCTCGGAATGAAACAGATAGAGGGCACGCTGCATCAATTCCGCATAACGCTGTACCGTAACCAGTTGGACTGCGCTTGAGACTTCGTTCACGTTCGACGATTCCAGACCGCCCTGCTGTATGCTCGCCTGCGATGCCGACGTCTTGGTGTTCGCCGGAGCCGAGTAGTAAGACTGACCGAGCGCGGTAAGTTGCGTTCCGGCAGGAAAGTCGACCACCTTCAACTTGCCGGCCAGCACGCCATTGACAGAAATTGTCCCATCCGCACTCACAGAGACTGGCGCTCCAACGATTTGAATCGGGCCATTATTGTCCCCCATCACGGGGTCACCCGCGGCGGTCACTAATTGACCTTGGGCCGACACATGAAAGTTACCGTTCCGAGTAAACATGGTGGTGGAACCGGTTTTCACCGCAAAAAAACCCGATCCCTGTAATGCGAAGTCCAGATCGTTGCCCGTATGCTCCACATTACCCTGGGACAGATCGAGGTCCGCATCCCCCAAAACCGCGTAATTATTGACAGCTCGGTTCAGCGAGGAAGGTTGCATGATCGAGGAACTGGCCAGAAGAGAGCGAAATACTCCATGTTGACCCCGAAACCCCGGGGTGCCGACGTTGGCCAGATTATTGGCAACCAGGTCCAAGGCCTGATTGCGCGCAAGCAATGCCGTGCATGCCGCGTAGAAGCCGCTGTCCATGAGTCCTCTCCATGAAGACTAAGCAAGGCAACGGCCACGTCAGCCGCAAGGCCGACTTGTTTTAAGTGATTGATAACTGGGTAGCGCTCGGCGGGAGATGAGATACAGATTAGCCTCTCAGCCTTCTCTGGAACCGCGTGGCTGAGGTTCTCTAACTGACGGCTTTTAACCCTACTCGCAAGTGCTATAACGGATCAGAACACTCCGCGCGCGAAGTTACTCGCCAAGCCGTGAATACGCCGCGCCTGCCGATCCGCAACTCGGACCAAGTCCATCAGGGGTCGTGACTCCGGCGACGCGTGAAGGTTGTCGTCGTAGACGACATCCGCCAGAAGCCCCGGCAGCCGCCATGTTTTGGCAAGGAGACGGGCCATCTCGCGGGGCGCCATGACCATGTTTTTCCAGTTATTTCCTAAGATAGCCGGCAATTCACCTATGCGGAAGAGTAATCCTGCTACATAGGCCTCCTCGGGACCGACATTGCCCGCTCTATATGCGAGTTCCTCGGCAATCAGGCCAGTGAGTCTTGCCTGTCCCCAGAAGCGCTCATACTTCAGAAGGTCCGCTCCTCCGCACATATACCCCGAGACTGAGTCGACGGTACTCGCCAGGTGTCTGAGTTTGTCGAGCCCGGCATGGACAACATTGTTGGTTATGTTTGTCTCGATCGTTTGGTCGCGGTCATTTTCGCGGCATACACTTTTTATCAGTTCTACCGTCAGGCCCACATCGTTCCGAATTACATCCGCGACAGCCTGTAGGTTAACGGCCGGGCTCGCCAAGAGGACTTGCAGCAGTAAGACCGCATTATCCATTGCCGGAAGCGTGCCAGGAACCGGCGCGGCGGCCGAATGTGCTGGGCCTTGTCCCCAACCCGGCAGCCCATCGCCCTGGCTATAAACCAGATGAAGTGTTTCGGTATTGTCGTTTGCCAGCACGGAATCTCACCGCTGGCATTTATCGGCAGGTACACACGCTAACTTTAGGCGAGTTTACATCTCCCCGGCGGGCATATCGCGCTTGTTTCGCTAGTCCTGTTGCATTCGAAAGAGTATATCTGTTTCCTGTTGACGGCCCCATATCCTCATCCAGAGATACTCGCGGCACATTCCGAAGCGTGTGTCGATCGCCCCGAGTTGGCTGACATAGTTGCGTCCCAGGCGGGCAATTTCAGGGCCAAGCATGGGCCGGTCAAACATGACCTCATTTTCTGTGGTAAGTAAGGCGCTAGCTTCCATTCGTCGCCGGTAATCCTGGCCCGTGATAAAACAAGGAATCGCATCGCATCCTGTGATCGATTCGACGGTAGAGAGTATTTGATACTCCACGCGACTTACAAAACCCACCGTAAGCCGGCGATCTCCCTTCGCGAAATATACAGGCAGCATTTCGTACTGTTCCAACAACCGGCGAGGCACACGAATGGGCAACGATAGGGCTCGGTCCGCTAACGCGAACACCGGGCAAGACCATTGCGCCGCAACCGCGGCGGTCACCTGTTCGGCGCTCGCGAATCCCAGCAGTTGCACCGCTTCGCCTAGATTGATGCCGTCGGATTTCTGCTTGCTTAAGGCAGAAGCTAGCTGTTCGGAAGTCAATACTCCGCGCGACAGAAGCAACAGCCCCAAAGGCATTCGTCGCACTGGTGGCGGGTCAACTTGCCGCGACATAATCGACGCTGTAATCGTGCCGCTAAGATACTCTTCAAAACAATCCGGACTACAGAACCACTGCTTGCCCAGTCGGACTCCCACGTAGTGTCGCGAAAGGCGAAGCAGCAGACGGGTTCGACTGCACGCAGGATTCGAACAAGGAAGCGCCCAGCTCTTCCATCGCTCAGGCACGGGAATCCATTGGGCAAAAGGCATCTTAGTCGGAAGCTGTGTGTTGCGTGGCCCGCTCGGCATTCGATCTAATCCTCATATCGCGGCGTGCACCCGCAGAGCCGCGCGGATCTTGGGGATTGCGATTGCATGGATCTGACAAACCCGCGACTCTCCTATTTGAAGCACGGCGGCGATTTCCTTCATCGTAAGTTCTTCTTTGTAGTAGAGCGAAACAACCATCTGTTCCTTCTCTCCAAGCGTGCTGATTGCTGCGGCGATTTGCTCTCTCATTTCAGTTCGTAAGCATTGTTCATCAGGCCCCTCGTCCCGGCTTGGAGCGGATTCGATCAGATCCTGCTTTTCGGAACGGTCATATCCTGCGCTGACCTCCTGACCAACCAGGCGCGCGCCATCGACGCGAACCGCCGTGTCGCGAAGCTGGTCGAGTGTCATTCCGGTTTCTGCGGCAATCTCGTCCTCGTCCGGTTGGCGCCCCAGTTTGGCGGCTAGCTTTGCGATCGCCTCCTCAATGCTGCGCGCCTTCTGTCGAAGAGGACGGGATCCCCAATCTAACTCGCGAAGGCTGTCGATGATCGCGCCATGTATGCGAAATTTTGCAAACGATTTAAGAGGCACCGACTTACTCGGATCATAACTGCGGATTGCCTCAATGAGACCGAGCACACCCGCACTTACCAGATCCTCGAACGGGACGTGCTGTGGCAACCGCTCAAAAATACGCCGCGCGATGTAATTAACCTGCGGAAGGTGCTGCAGGATAAGTTCATCTCGCTCCCGGTTCGTCTCATCGACGTTTTCTCGATATGCCAATTCTGCTTTTGTCATGTCATCCTGACCATTTTCACCGCAGAGCCCCCACCGCTTGAACGGGGATAGCCGGAGGGATCTCTGTCGGCGCTAGAACAACGATTTTTGGGAAGAACGGCTCCAGCAATCGCCGTAACTGAAATCTTCCCGGCGAAGAGCACAAAAGAACAGGCGGAGCGTTGACGACCTGGTCGCCAAACAAGGCCTTCAGACCATCAAAGACTTTTCTCGCGACATTTGTCTGGAGGGCGCCCGTCGGCGCTGTCGTATAGGTTTGGGGGTTGAGAGAGCGTGCACATTCCTCCTCCAGCGCTCGATCTAGAGTTACTACTTTTAGCTCGCCGTTCTTGTCGAGTAAAGGTTGCACAAAGGCTCGGCTAAGAGCATGGCGCGCAGCTTCCACCAGCAGCACCGGGTTCTTGTTCACAGGCGCAACGTCGACAAGCGTCTCCAGGATCGTCCCCAGGTCGCGAATCGAGACTTGTTCGCGGAGGAGTTGCTGCAGTACTTTTTGTACCTCGCCTAAGCTGAGGATCTTCGGAATTAACTCTTCCACCAGCCGTGGATGAGACTCCGCATTCCGGTCGATCAGGCGCTTCGTCTCCTGGCGAGTCAGAAGGAGATGCGCATTCTGCTTCACAACTTCGCCAATGTGAGTAGCCAGCGCGGCTGTGTGATCGACGACTACGTAGCCAGCCGCCACCGCGGGAGCTTGACTGTCGGGCGCAATCCATCTTGCCGGGGTGTTGAACGCGGGCTCGGATGTTTCTACCCCAGGCAATGGCGGCGGGGAGGCCTGAGAGCTTATAGCCAACAGGCAATTTCGCCGCATCTCCCAGCGGGCAACCTCGACTCCGCGCAGGTGAATCACGTATTCGCATTCTTTCAGCGATAGATTGTCCGTAATGTGGATCGAAGGAATCAGGAAGCCGAGCTGCGAAGCAAGCTGCTTACGCAGGGAGCGGACCTTGCCCAGGAGCTGTCCTCCTTGCTTGCTGTCGACGAGCGGTACCAGGCCAAGTCCCACCTCCAGCATCAATTCGTCCAGCTTGAGGACTGAGTCGAGAGCATCGGTAGGCGATGCGCCAGGCGCGGCAGTCTTCGCGGCACCCCCTTCGGCCGGAACTTGCGCCTTGACCGCCGACTCCGGTTTTGTGCGGCGCGCAAGCACGAACATCAGGATCGACATCAGTGCGAAGGAAATCTTGGGCAGCCCGGGCACAAGCGCCAGTCCGGCCATTACGCCGCCAGCAATCCACAAGGGCCGTCCCTTGCCAAATAACTGCTGTCCGACATCGATGCCCAACGTGCTCTCGGACGAAGCACGAGTTAGAACGATCGCGCCCGCCACCGACACGAGCAGCGAAGGAATCATAGTAACAAGCCCATCGCCCACTGTGAGTACAGTGTAAGTCTTAAGCGCATCCAAGAAGGGTGTGCCGTGCTGAAAAACACCGATCAGAAAACCGGCGATGATATTGATGCCGGTGATGAGAATAGTCGCGAGCGAATCGCGCTGGCTGAAGCGAGCCGCGCCATCCATCGCCCCGTAAAACTCGGCTTCGTGAGCGATTTGAGCGCGCCGGTTGCGAGCCTGCTTTTCATCGATCAACCCTGCATTCAGGTCGGCGTCGATCGCCATCTGTTTCCCGGGCATTGCGTCTAATGTGAATCGCGCGGTTACTTCCGCCGTTCGTACCGCGCCATGGCTAATCACCATGTATTGAATCGCGATCAAAGCCAGAAAAAGCACAAACCCGACGACATAGTTGCCACCGACCACAAACTGGCCGAAAGCTTCGATTACTTGCCCGGCTGCGGCCGGTCCCTCGCTACCATGAAGCAAGATACGACGGCTGGCTGCTAAATCAAGCGACAGCCGAAATAATGTGAGTAACAACAAAAGGCTTGGAAATACCGAGAACTGCGCCGGCTTAAGTATCTGAAGAGCGACAAGTAAGACCAGTACACCGGCGGATATACTGAACGCCAGCAACAAGTCCACTAAGATCGCAGGCAAGGGAATGACCATCACGAAGACCATGCTCACCGCCAGAGCGGGGATGATCCAATCGCTGCCCTTTCCTGCAATCGATTTGAAAAAACCTTGTTTTACTGCTGCCATAATTTAGTCGCTTCCCCCCGGCATAGTCACCGGACGGGAACCTCACTCGGCTTTTTATTCTCAGCCTGAGCCTGCGTACGGAACACGAAGGCCAGGATTTCCGCGACCACCGCATAGAGTTCCGCCGGGATCGCCTGTCCGACTTCCACCGTCCGGTAGAGCGTCTGCGCCAACGGCGGATTCTCGAGCACCGTGATGCCATGCCAACGAGCAATCTCCTTGATCTCCAGAGCGATCAGGTTCTGCCCCTTCGCAACTACGATGGGAGCCTCCATGCTCATCTCATATTTCAGGGCAACGGCAAAGTGCGTCGGGTTTGTGATAACCACACTTGCTTGTTTGGTATCCTGCAGCATCTTTCGCCGGCGCATTTGACGCTGAATGCGGCGGATACGGCCTTTAGTCGCCGGGTTTCCATCGGTCTGTTTCGATTCCTCGCGCAGGTCTTGCCGGCTCATCTTCAAATCGCCTTCGAGTTTCCGCCACACCAGCATGTAATCGACGCCCGCCCAGCAAGTCAGAACTAACCCTGCCTTCCAACACAAACTCCACATCGTGCCGACGAGAAACGCTGTATAGGGACGGACGCTCACATCGGATGACTGGATTACGCTTTGCCAGTTTTTTTGGACCGTCGAAATTCCGATCCAGGCAATGACTGCAAAGGGTATGAGCGATTTCAGGATTCCGCTCAAGCCAGTCAAGGAAAACATCTGTTTCATTTTGCTGGCTGGGCTCAACTTCTCAGGCTTGAATGCAAGTGCTTCCGGGGCAAATACCAAGCCGCCTTGCGCGATACCCGCGCTCAGCGAAATTACCCAGGAAGCCGCCAACACCGGAGCGATCCATCGCAGAATCGCCACGCTTGTCCAAAGGAGAACCGGTCCGTTCGCGTCAATCGATTCCCGAGTCGACATATCGAGCGACATTTGGAGAAGTCCCCGCCATTGCTGCGGCACGTCGTGCACTTGCCACGCAATCACTGCCATGGCGCCGCTCCACGCCAGCGCGCTTGAAAGTTCGCGGCTGCGCGCAACCTGGCCTTGCTCGCGGGCTTTCTTCCGCTTTTGCGGTGTTGCTTTCTCGGTTTTACTCGCGTCGGCCATGTGTTAGTGCGCCAGATGCAAAACCTGTTCCGTCAGCACAATCGATTGTCCGAAATACTTTTCGAATACTCGCGGCCAAAATCCAATCGTCGCCGTCAAAATCAAAACGCCAAGCATGCTCTTGACCGCCGGGCCCAGAAGCATAAGCGGCATCTGAGGCGAAGCTTTCCCAAGCAGCCCAAGTATGAGGTCCATCAGCAGCGTCGCCGCTAAAACCGGCGCGGCAATCTGAATGCCGAGTTCGAGAATGATGGCGCCTTCATGCAGCACCGTTTGCGCAAACCGCGGATTCAGAGTGACAGTGCCGGGGGGAAGATATTCGAAGCTGTGCGCAACCGCGCGCAAGATCCAGTGGTGCACATCCAGCGAGAGAAAGATCAGGAGTGCCATGCTTTGGTGGAAGAAAGCTACAACCGTGCTCTCAACCTGAGTATTAGGATCTAGAATGTTTACCAGCGAATAACCCATCTGGATGCTCAACATCTGTCCTGCAATCTGAGCCGCTTCGAATACCACAAACGTGGAAACACCGATCGCTAGTCCAAGGACTGTTTCCGTGCCCACAATCATGGGCCACCTGGAAAGATCCAGAGTCTGAAAGCGCGGGGCAAAGACCGGATACAGGACAGCTGTGATCGCGACGGTCAGAATCACTTTGACGCGGGGAGGAATGACTGCGTTGCTGAAAAAGGGTGCGAACATCATCAGGCCCGAGACACGAATACCGATGATCATCACCGCGCTCAGAATGTTTGCGACAGAAATGTTCATTTTTTGTCAGCGTATGTACGGATGAAAATCCGAAAGTAATTGCAGCGTAAAGTGGCACATTTGTTTCCACATCCACGGCATCAGAACAAAAACCGCCGTGCCCACCGCCAGCAACCTTGGCACTGCAGATATCGTCGTTTCCTGCAGCGATGTAAGTACCTGAACGATATTGATCAACAAACTCACCGTAACTGCAAGAGCAAGGATCGGTGCTGCAATTATGAATACCTCCTTCATCGTCATGCGGCCAAGGTCGACAACGAGTGCGGTAGGCATCGGAGTTACTGAAAGCTCCTCATAAGAGATCCAACTAACAGGTTCCAGCCGTCCACCATGACAAACAGGAGCAACTTTAGTGGTGTAGATATCACGACAGGCGGCAGCTGAAGCATTCCGACCGATGTCGAGATTGAAGCTACGATCATGTCGATTGCAAGGAACGGGAGGAATAAGACAGTTCCGATCTGAAAGCCGGTTCTGAGCTCTGACAGAATGTAGGCGGGCAGCACAACCCTCATCGATAAGTCGTTGGGGCTTGTTGGGCGCGCTTCCTTCGACAATTCCACGAAGAGAGCCACATCCTTTTCTCGTACGTAGTGCAGCATGAACTGCCGCACTGGCGCTTCACCACGTTCCACTGCCTCCAGGGCTGTGATTTTCCCGTCTTGCAATGGCATCACGGAAGCCTGATAAATATTGGCTCCAACGGGCTGCATCAGAAAGAATGTAAGTATTAACGACAGACCGATCAGTGTCTGATTTGTGGGCGTGGTCTGAAGCCCAAGCGCTTGCCGCAGAAAGTGAAAGACAATCAGCAGACGGGCAAAGGGCGTCATGCAGAGAAGCAGCGACGGTATAAGGGTTAGAAATGTCAGCAGGACGAGAATCGTCCATGAAGCTCCACTCCCTACGCCCGTGATTCGTATTTCATTTGGCGCTGCGTGCGAGGCCGGAATTGCCGCAAGCAGGAGCCCGAACATCGGAACTGGAACCGCAGCCGCTGTGCTCCGGAAGGGAGCAACTCCCAGAGGAACCTGGGCGGTTGCGGGAGCAACGCTGCCGCCTAGAAGCACCAGCAGAATCAGAACGCCTGACCAGAGGTGGACCGAACGGCTCATGCCTGGGAGTTGACCTCGGCGATTTTATTCTGTGCGCTCGAAAAGTTTTCTGGCTTATCCAACTGAGCAAGCAAGGAAACAGAGTTAGACGACCCACCTACTAGAAACTGTTTATTGTCCACCTGGATAACGGCGATGAAGCGCCTTTCGCCCAGCGGAACCGTCTCACAAACCCGCAGCCTCTTGTTGCTTTGGCGGATCTGTATCTTCCGAACCCACGTCCACAGTTTTCCCAGTAAGACGTGAAGGGGTCTGGTGTCGTGAGAAGAACTGGCCGCGGAAGAAGCCCATGGCAGCCTTGACGGCGCTGGCGAGTGGCCCGCCGAATTCAGCGGAGAAACAGACAACGTTTCTGGATCCGCGGTGATCGCGCTGGTGTTTATCGTCATGCTAACTCCGTGATGCGCGCCGCCAATTGCTCCCCGATCATTTCGAATTGAACCCAGCCGACAAGACAACGATTGATACGGAGAGGAATATCTTCCACGCTTCGAATTTCCGTCGCCAGGACCGTGTCTTTCCGTAAACGCAAGAGATCCCCAAGCGTGAAGTCGCGAACCGGAATCTCCAGAGACGCGCGGCAGGGTAACCAGCCAAAACGTTCCGCGGTATCCTGGGTCGGATCCACCTGTTCACGCTGATCTTCCGTTTTTGTTTGTGTCTGGATCACCATCGTGTCCTTATCTGTTGTCCACAGTTCGGCAAGACCGACCTCGCAGCGGATTAACTCTTCGAATCGGGACGATTGAAGGATCAGAGCACGCGGGTCGCATGGCGGCCTAAAAGCGATGGACCACCACACACGCAAGAGATGCAATTGGGAGACCTACCAGGCCCGCGGAGAGCCGTCTCAGCCTGAGAAGCAGGCCGTGCAGTAACAATAACTTAGGGCATGGCTGGTTACGCCCGTACAATGGCCGCGGAGCGCTAGGGGATTAGAGCGAAAGTAGAAATAGCGCCCGCGAGCGTGGTTATTCATCACGCTCGCGGACGCTCTAATCAGCGGCTCACACTAGCCATTAATTACCAGGCTCCGCTTGCAGGTTTGTGGTCGTGCTCTCGATGGAGTCGAGCGTCGTAATCATCCTTGCATTGGCCTCAAATCCGCGCTGAATGACAATCAGGTTCGTGAACTCCGTGGAAATATCCACATTCGACATTTCCAGAGCGCCACCAGTCAGTGTACCCAGCCCACCGGCGTTCGGGACGCCTACCACCGCGGCTCCGGACGCGAGAGTTGGGGTATAGCTGTTATTCCCAGAGGATTCCAGACCCTGATCGTTGGCAAAATTCGCCAGCGCAATTTGGCCGAGGGCCTGAGTCTGGCCGTTGCTGAACGTACCTTCAATTGTCCCGTCGGGGCCAACCAGATAACTCTGGAGCGTGCCGTTGGCATAGCCATTTTCGCCGACAGCCGAAGTGGCGCTCGCCGACGCCAGTTGCGTTATCAGCGGGGTACCGCTGGCACTCGTCAGGTTCCACGAGATATTCATCGTCTTTGCGCCATCGGCAAGGTTCGGAACGCTGATTGCAATGGACCCGGTCGGCGAAGTCAAATTTCCATTTCCATCAAAAGTCATCGTGCCGCTCGCTACCACGGTTGGATTGCCCGTGCCGCCCGTGTCGGCCGCGGGCACCGTGACCTGGTAGCTCCATGCTCCGGTGCCTGTTTGCGTGTAGTTGACGGACAGAACATGCGAGTTGCCCAACGAATCGTACACCGTCATTGGCGTAGAAAAAGTGCCTCCCGTCCCGGAATTCGCATCCAGGTTCGTTTGCATCTGCATGGTTGTCGTCGCGTTCGGCGGGCTGACCAGATTGGACCCAACGTACAGTCCGCCCAAACCGCCTCCCGTGTTGACCACGCCATTTTCGGCCGGATATCCCAGAACCGTAGCGCCAGAATCCGTGACCAGTTCGCCTTGCGTATTCACGCCAAAGTTGCCGGCTCGCGTGTAGCTAAGATTACCGTTGGCGTTCTGAGTGATAAAGAACCCGTTCCCGGTGATCGCCACATTCGAGGGGACGCCCGTTTGCTGCACGGTCCCGCCGACGGCAAAGTTCGTTGAAACCGCGCCAATCTGCGTGCCCAGTCCCTCCTCGATTGGGTCGCCAGAACCGTTGGTCCCAAGATTCTGATAAAAGAGGTCTGAAAAGCTGGCCTCCTGATCTTTGAATCCAACCGTGTTCAGGTTGGCAAGATCGTTCGAGATGATGTTCAGGGCGTCCGAACTCGCGGAGAGGCCAGAGAGTGCGATCGAGAATGACGACATTAGTGTGCTCCTGTCAGTGATGTAGTAGCCGTGCTCGCGTGCGACGCTGCCGAGGCTCCGAGAGCCGTCTGCAGCGCTTGATTGATTGAAATCAGTTCACTTAACTCCGAGAGCGGTCTGCAGCGTTTGGTTGATTGAAATCAGTTCATTTAACTCGTTCATGGACAACATCTGCCCGACCATTTGTGTCGGATCCATGGGGGAGGTGGGATCCTGCGACTGCATCTCGGTCACCAGCAGACTCATGAATGTTGACTCCGCACTGTCCGCCGTCTGGTTGGGCGACGTCGTAGCGCTGCCGGAGCCTGTGCTTCCGGTTGTTCCGGACGCTGCGGTTGCTCCCAGCGAATGGCCCGTTGAAAGTGGCGTGATATACATTAAGTTTCCCTCCTTACGATCCGTACTTGCCCACGTTCTTCTTTCACATGCGAATATCTAATTGCGAACTTGAAGTCTGCGATTCTGAAATCGCGCTCATCTCCGGCAGAGGTTCCACTTCCGTTGCACCCGGCGTCGAACTCTGAGGTACTTGTGCGAACCGCCGGTATGCCTGCCTCGAGTCCGAGGAGGTACCGCCCGACTGGTTGTTGAGAACGATGTTCGTCTCCACCGCCGGATGATTCGCGAGTTTTTCTTTGAGGTGCGGCAACTCCACAGAAAGCATATTGTGCAGGTCGCCGCGCTCCACGGAGATCTCGGCCGTCACCTGATTGCGAAGGATTGACGTCCGAATGTCCACGTTTCCGAATTCGCCGGCTTGAAAGCCCACATGGAGCTCGGGTTGTCCCGCTCTGTCCGTTAACTTCGCCGATTGAAACGGCGAAATGAGCGCCTCCAACGACTGCTGTTGCTGTTCTATCTGATCGCTGGCATGGGGCACGTTCGCCTGCGCGCTCCCGCTCCCCAGCGATGGTGCGATGTCGTTGGGTGGCGTCGCCGCTGAAGTCGCCACCTTCAGAGCGTTTCCATCCAGACTTTGCGAGGCCATCGCATCGGCAAAGCCGATCGGGGCGCTCACCGATGGCAAGTCTCTGCTCCCCAAACTGAGGCCTGAAACCGACGCACCACTTTCGTGTTTGCCGCTGGGGTCGGACTTATCGTTTGCCGACGACGACTGCGAACCGGTGTGGGATTCGCCGGACTGCACGGGCGCGGCAGTGTTCTCGGACGCACCAGACCGCATGGTCTCAGTCGAAGTTTGCGGCGATTGCGGCAATTCAGGACGCGCCGCATCGCTTGCAATGTCAGTGCTTTGCTTTGCCTGCTTTTGAACGTCTGCCGCAGACACAGCGTCACGGTCGACTGCATGAACGGGCGCTGCATCCGTCGATGATCTTGTGACTCCTTCGCCGGCGACCTGCGGTTCTTGCTTTGGTTTTTCAATCTCGGGTGCGGACGAACCCGTGCGCGAGCTTGAGTGACTCGCCAAAGCGTTCGGTGTTGTCTTCGCAATATCCTGGCCCGCAGATTGCGTGTCTTCGCTTAACCCAGGGGTTGCACCATGAATCACACCGGTGGCGATGCTTTGAGCTATTTCGCCGCTTGCAGCATGGATCACATCAGTAGTTACGTCACTGTCAGCGATTGCGTCTTTTGTTGCGCCAGATGTTACATCACCGCTGGTCCCAACGCCTGAATTAACACCTGTGCCCGCGCCTGCGTCAGCGCTCATCGCAACACCTGTACCGGCGTTCGTGCCAACACCCGCGTCCACACTCGTCGCAACGCCTGTCCCAACGTCTGTGCGACCTGCGTCAACATACGCCGCAATGGCTGTCCCAACGTTCGTGCCACCCGCGTCAACATACGCCGAACCGGCGCCCGTGCCGACGTTCGTACCAAAGCCGACCGTAGGATTGCCGCCCGATTTCGCAATGCGGCCCGAGAGCTGTCCAGCCTCTCCCGCAAGGAGTGAAGGCGGCGCGAGCGAACGCGACACGTTGCCCGTCGTCGCCGAGTTCGAGTTCGCTTCCGGCGCTTGGGCGAGTGCGACGGAATCCGAAGACACAGAATCCGAGGCAGAATCGGAAACGGTATTTGAGTCTGAGTCGGATGTTCCTGTCGTTACAACGCCCGGGGCAGTCATGCCGCGCATCGACATCGCCGCAATATTCAACTCTTGCGCTGCGATGGGCTGCGACGGCTGTTGCAAGCTTGTAAGAGAAAACGGACTCGCTGCGGGTTGCGTTGAAGAACCGCTCTTGGAATCGCTTCGATTCCCGCTTCCCGTCTTTGTTGGAGTGTTTCCCTTGGGCCGAGATTCGATGCTGGGGGGGAGGGCCGAGGTTGACTGTGCGTCGTCCGTTGCTTTCGCAAGCATGTCCAGGAAAGAGGCGTTTTGTGCCTTGCCTGTGGCCGGCGAGTTCGACAAGACAACCCCAGGGGTTGCCGCGCCGACGCCGATTGACGGGATACTAGCTGCCACAATTCTCTCCGTGATTGCATGCCCAAAGGTGCACGCCGCACGCCAAATATTCCGGATTAGAAAAATTCCCGGATCGGCGCTACAACGGAGTGAGCTAAAGGTTTCTGGAGATTGTGCCGATTAGAGAGAAGGACCAAATCTGGGGGTTAGGCTCGCTGGGCAACTTTTGCCCGGAAATCGCTAGGCAATGTTTGCCTACCGGACCTGTTTTCGCCGCGCCAAAAACAGATCGTCAATCGTCGCTTGTTCGGCCTTGGCCTGCGCGCGCGTGTATTCTCCGAGCTTCCGGTCTCGCAGCTTTTCAAGTAACTCGCGCTTCTGGCGCGCTTCGTCGTAGATCTTGAACAGCTCCTGACGCTTGATGGCCAGTTCTTGCTTCTTTTTTGTGAGTTCGTTTCGATAGCGCTCCACGCCCAGTTCGCGCTCAATCGCATCCTGCAACTGAATCGATCGCATGCCGCGCTTAAGACCTTCCGTGCGGCTCTCTCCCGCTGCGTGGAGTTCTTGCGTGGCCTGCTCGATTTGCGCTTCGATCAGAGCGATTTCCTGCTGCACTGCTTCCAGGGCAGCAAGCTCCCTCTGTTCGAGGGCTTCTCGATACTTAAGAACGCCAGAAAGAGAGAATCGGAAGGACATACTTAGCTAGGCAATGCCAGGAGTTGCTTTACCGTAGAATCCAACGGAGCCATATCGAGCGGCCCCTGCTGTAGGAACGTATTGATATGCGGCAACGCACCAATCGCCCGATCCAGAAGCGGATCGGAGCCCTTTTGATAGGCACCAATCTTGATGAGATCTTCGGCCCGTGCGTAGGCCGCCAACAGCATCCGCACAGCCCCCACTTTTTGAAGATGTTCCAGCGAGCAGACACTTGGCATCAACCGGCTCAGGCTGTCCAGAACCGAAATCGGCGGATAGTGGTTCGCCAGCGCCAATTTGCGATCAAGCACAATATGGCCATCGAGCAAGGATCGCACCGTGTCAACGATAGGATCCTGCTGATCGTCGCCTTCCATCAGGACCGTATAGAAAGCCGTAATACTGCCGCCAGCAAAACGTCCCGCACGCTCCACCAGCTTCGCCAGCATAGTGAGCACGGAGGGCGTATAGCCCTTGGCGGTAGGAGGCTCGCCGGCCGCCAGTCCGATCTCGCGCTGCGCCATGGCAAATCGTGTCAAAGAATCAACTACCAGCAGCACGTTCTTTCCCAATCCGCTGAAATACTCCGCCACGGTCGTAGCTGCCAGCGCCGCGCGGATACGCAACAGGGGCGACTGATCCGACGTCGAAACGATGACCACCGAACGGCTGCGGCCTTCCTCACCAAGTGTTTCCAGAAATTCCCCAACCTCTCTGCCACGTTCGCCAACCAGCGCAAGCACTGTCAAATCGGCGCTCGTTCCGCGAGCCATCATCCCAATCAGCGTGCTCTTTCCGACGCCGCTTCCACCGAAGATGCCGACACGTTGACCACGCCCGCATGTCAGAAACGCATCCACGCCTTTAATGCCACATCCCAGCGGTTCGTCGATAATCGTGCGATCAAGTGCAGCCGGCGCCAGCACGTCCACCGGAAGCGAACGTACTGCGGGATATTCACCCAGCGTGTCGAGGGGCAGTCCCTTGGCGTCAATTACTCGTCCAAGCATCTGCGGACCAACTCTTAGTGCGGGCCTAGCTCCGCAAGTGACTACCCGATCGCCGAAGCAAATGCCGTGTGGCTTTTCCAGACACATCGACAGAACCTTGGCGCCGCGAAATGCAACAATTTCACCTGGAAATATTTCGCCCCTCGAGTTGACGATCTCACACGAGTCGCCGACCGAGCAGAAAGGACCGGAAGACTCGACCAGGCTCCCCACCACCTCGGTCACTCTCCCGCTCCATCGCACGGTTGAACCGGAAGAGAGCCAGTTCGTGCAGGAATCGAGGGCGCCGCTTGTCATTGAGCACCGGGGCGCTGCGCAAGCAAATCAAAGAATCCAGTTTCAACCTCTTTTAGCTGTGTATCCAGGCCCATTTCGGCGATGCCAAGTTCCGTCTCGATCTTGCACGCATTTGGCTCGAGCGTCGCATCCTCGATGATTTCGAGATCGGCATTTGTGTTGAAGTAATGTCTCCAGCTCAGCGCGTCCTCAGGCCGAATTCGAATGATCGCCTTCGTTCCCTGCTGCATCCTGTTGAGCATGACTTTCACCAGGCCTGCGACCACCATGCGATCCACTTGCGCTTCGCGATGCAGAATCTTGCCTGCAATCGCCAGTGCAAGATGAGTCAGTTGGACTTCCGCCTTCGAATAGTAGGTCGCTGTTTCCCGCTGAAACGCAGCCAGCGCGTCGCCGACCTGCTTCCGCTGCTCGGCCAGATTATTTTCATACGCCTTGCGTGCCTGGCTTTCTCCTTCCCGAAAGCCTTCGGCGCGCGCTTCCGCGATTCGCCGGGCCAGTTCTTGCTCGCCGCCCGCAGACGGCTTGTCGGCCTCCGTTGTGAGTTGCGGCGGCTGCCCATCGGAGCCTGGAGTGTGGTACACAAAGTCCGCGATACAAGCCTGCGCTGCGCCTGTTGCGGCGCTGCTACACGACATATTCGTCGTCTCCTTCCGATCTCAACACTACCTTGCCCTCGGCTTCCAATCGCCGCAGTAATGCCACCGACTCCTGCTGCGATTGCACAACGTCTTTGCTCCGGACCGGCCCCAAGGCCTCCATGTCTTCTTTGAGCATGCCGGCGGCTCGCGACGACATCGACCGGAAAATGTGATCTTTCAAATCGTTGCTTGCACCCTTCAGCGACAAGGCCAGAACTTTTTTGTCCATCGCCCCAAGCCACTCGCGGATTGCGGCGTCGTCAACCCCCAGCAGATCCTCAAACGTGAACATGAAGTTGCGAATGTTGACAGCGAGATTCGGATCCTCTTGCTCCAGCGATTCCAGAATCGTTTTCGCTACACCGCTTTCCAACCGGTTCATCGCGTCGGCCACGCTCTTGAATCCCGCGTAGGTCTTGCGGCTCTGCTCCCCAATCGATTGCAGCCGCCGGTTGAGCACGGACGAAACCCTTTCCGCAATCTCCGGTGAAAACTGCCGCAGTTGCGCCAGCCGCTTCACGGCTTCCGCTCTCACCTGTTCGGGCAATTTCATGAGAATGGCAGCGACCTGCTTGTCATCGAGATGCGCAAGCACCAGGGCGATCGTTTGCGGATGCTCGTTTTCGACAAACTTCGCAAGCTGCGCAGGATCCACTTTCCGCAGAGAGTCCAATTGAGCGCTGTTCGCCTTTTGAAGTCCCGCAACTTGTTTCATCACTCCTGTGGCCTGTTCTTCTCCAAATGTTTTCACGAGCAGGCGGCGTGCAAAGTCGGCTCCGCCTTGTGTCTCAAATTTCTTGGTTGACGCAACGCGGCTATACTCTTCCAGAACCTCGTGTGCTACGTCAGCGGGAACACTGCCGATTTCCGATAACTCCCGTGCGACCAGATGCAAATCTTGCTCAGGAAGATGCCGTAGAACGGAACTGGCCACGTCTTCTCCCATCAGAGCAATGAGGATTGCCGCCTTCCGCCCGCCACTTAGAGACGAACTTGTTCGCGCTCCAGCGCTCATGTCGCCTCCTCATTGATCCATGCGTGGATCAGCTGGCCCGCTGCCGCTGGCTCGCCCTTCACCTTATCGACGAGCTGTTTCTTGAGCACAAGAGCGCGTTGTTCGGGAGGCAGCGCAGCCAGGGCGTCTTCGAGCGCGGCATTTCCGGCGGGTGCCTGGCTCGCCACACGGCTCGGCAACTCACGAACCGTCGCCAGCACCTGCTTCTTCAGTGGACGCAGCAACAGCGCATAGGCCAGCAGGAACAACAACAATACCGCCGCGTAGCGCACGATGCTGGACCAGTCGTGGAGCACAACCCGGACCCGATCGCTCAGTGGAAGCTTGGCTGGAGCCGCCGCCGGCGGCAGCTGTTCGAACGAAAGATTCTCGACCGTGAGAGTATCGCCGCGCTGAGCATCGATTCCGATCGCAGCCTTTGCCAGCTCTTCAATATTCTTTAGCTCTTCAGCCGTCCTCTTGCGCCGGGTCTGCGTTTCTTTTCCGTTCGCCGAAGTCGTCTCCAGAACGTCATCGACCACCAATGCCGCGGAAATCCTGTGCAGCCGCCCCGCCGGATTCAGCGTATGACGAACCGTCTTGCTTACCGCATAAGTCTCATTTTCGGTTTTTGAGACCTGGCTGCCATCGTCGGAAACAACCGGAGTTTTTGGCGCAGCAGTACCGCTGGGAACATTGCTGGTTGTGCCCGGAACACCTCCCGTTGTCGGGCCGTCAACCTGCTCCTCGGAATGCTGGCTGGAAACCGCGACCTGGCTATCCGGATCGTAGCTTTCCTCGCTCTCCTCGCTCGTGCTCGGATCGTACTCGACGTTGACGCTCGCCCGCACATGATCCGTCCCCACAACTGGCTCCAGCGTATGCACAAGCCGCGCGCTGAGTTCCTGCTCCAGCGTCCCATCTCCTGAAATTGAATCGCGTTTGGGCATGCCGAGCGGTCGATTGGTATCGGCGTCGATCACCGTCACGTTTTCAGCACTCAGGTTCTCGACCGCACCGGAGACGAGCCGTGCAATCCCAAGTTGCGTATCTTCCGGGAGCCGTCCCGACCGTAGTTTGAGAACCACCGTCGCCTTCGCCGCCCGCTCACGATCCAGAAAAACCGACTGCACCGGCATGACCAGATGCACGCGCACGCTCTCCACATCGTTCAAAGTCTTAATCGAGCGCTCCAATTCCCCTTCCAGCGCTCTTTGGTAATTCACCTTTTCGTCGAACTCGGTCTGTCCCCAGTTCATCTTGTCGAACAATTCAAAGCCCAGGCGCCCGGTCCGCGGCATTCCGTCGGAAGCCACTTCCATCCGGCTGGAATCGAGTTTGTCGCTCGGAACCTCTACGCTCTTTCCGTCAGCCCCAAGGCGATATGGAATGTTCTTCGCAGCCAATTTCTCGCCCAGCGCCTGCGCGTCGTTCGCTTCCATTCCCGTAACTAATGGCTTGTAGTCCGGCGTGGCCATGAGGCTCGCAAAGCCGATTACGACCGCGACAGTAACCACTCCCGCGGCAAGGAGCATCGTCTTCTGCTTCCCTGTCAATGCGCCGAGAAAGTCCGCAGCTTGCTTTTGAATGTTGTTAAGAGGCGGCATAGTGTCCGTATGCTAAACGGCTAGAACTGTAACTTTGAAACCTCCTGGTAAGCGTTCAGTATCTTGTTCCGCACCTGCATCATGAGCTGAAATGAGACGTCGGCTTTTTCGACCGCGATCATGACGTTGTGAATGTCCTGCCGGTCTCCCTGCAGCAATTCCGTCACCTGCGAATCGGAGGTCTGATTCAGTTGATCGGTCGAACCGATCGCGCTTTTCAGCGTGTCGGAAAAACTCCCGCCGCCCTGCCCTCCTGCCGGCCCGGACGGCGCAGTGGGTGCGGTCGGCACCGTCGGTAAGCCTATCCCCGGAAACATGGCGTTGCTCACGGCTAATCCTCCAAAGCGTCTCTACTTCAATAGCGAAATCGACTGCTGAATCATTTGTTTCGTCGCGGCGATCGCGGATGCATTCAGTTGATACGAGCGCACCGCTCCCATCAGATCCACCATCTCCTCCGTCGGATTGATCGCCGGATATGCAACATATCCGTCCTTGTTTGCATCTGGGTGCCCCGGCTCGTAGCGCATCACCGGTGGTGTAGGGTCGTCGACCACTTGCCGCACTCTCACGGCCGTCGTGCCGTTCGCTCCAAACCGGTTGTAGTCGGCGAGCATCGTCTGAAATGGCCGATTGCCCTGGCTTGAAAACACCACTTCTTTCCTGTGGTATGGACCGCCTTCGGGCGTGCTGGTGGTTTCCGCATTCGCCATATTGGCAGCGACCACTTCAGCTCGTTGCCTTTCCGCCCCCAGAGCCGATCCGCTTACTTCCAGTGCCGTAAACATGCTCATGATGATTTACTCCCTTCGCTGATCGCATAAATTAAGTTATGGAATTCGTGCTGCATTAGTTGAACTCCAAGTCCAAATTGCATCTGTGTTTCCGCAAGCAACAGTCCTTCGCGGTCGATACTCACATCGTTTCCGTCGGGACGTGACACCAGCCCCGAAACCGTGCGCACCAGCGCCGAATTATTTTCGTCGCCCGGCGTCGTGTTCCGTTCTAACTCGCTGCGGAAATCCAGATCCTTGGTTCGATATCCCGGAGTGTCTACGTTCGCCATGTTCGTCACCACCAGTTGGTGCCGTTGCGCGGTAACGTCCAGTACGCGCCCCAGGAAATCCATCATTGGCGTTGTTATGTCGCTCATGCGTTACTCCTCGGCGGAAGCCCATATTGCCGAATTTTGTTGCGTATCGTACGAACACTTACTCCTAACATTTCAGCCGCGCGCGTCCTGTTCCCGCCGGTCAGGCCGAGCGCGTTCTCGAGCAGATGCCGCTCAACTTCACGAATCGATGTTCCGGGTGTAACACTTGCGGCTCGCTGCGGTAAATCCAGCCTTGTTGAACTGGCTAACTCATTCTTCAGGAACTCAGGCCCAACCTCGCTGAAATCGTTCAGCGTCAGTGCGCGCCAGACAAAATTGCGCAGCTCGCGGATGTTTCCCGGCCAACTCTGACACTGCAATGCGCCGATAAATTCCTCAGTCAGCGCTGGCAAAGGCCGCCCTAATTCCTGTGCAAACTCATAAGCAAACGACTGGGCAAGCTCTGGAATATCTTCCGGGCGCTTTCTCAGTGGCGGCAGGCTGAGCGGGATCACATTCAGGCGATAGTAAAGATCCGCCCGGAATTTTCCTTGCTCCACCATCGAATAGAGAGCGATGTTTGTCGTGGCAATGATGCGGATATCCACTTCAATCGTGCGCGTATCGCCAAGCCGCTCGAAAGCTCGTTCCTGCAAAGCGCGCAGCAGCTTCGGCTGTAAATTGACCGGCATATCTCCGATCTCATCCAGCAGCAGCGTTCCACCCTGTGCCAACTCGAACTTGCCGGCCTTTGTCGCGGTGGCTCCGGTAAAAGCTCCGCGCACATGCCCAAACAGCTCACTCTCCAGAAGCTGTTCCGGCACGGCTGCGCAATTTACAGCAATGAACGGCTTCTCGCTGCGCGAGCTTGAATCATGGATAAACCGCGCCAACAGCTCTTTTCCAGTTCCGCTTTCTGCTTCGATCAAAACGTCCGCATTTGTTCTCGCAGCGTGGCGAGCGCGGTCAAGAACCAGCCGCAGCGCGGGCGAGTTTCCGACAATCGCCCCCACCGGATTAGCTGCCTTTGCCGCTGGCTGCGCCGCCTGCTTCATCACGCGAGTTACGGTCGTTTGCAGTTGCTCAAAGGAAACCGGCTTCGTGAGATAGTCGCAGGCGCCCCCCTGGATCGCTTCGACCGCTTCCGGAACGCTGCCAAACGCCGTAAGTAAGATCACCGCGGTGGACGGGCTCGAGTGACGCACCTGACGCATCAGACTAAGGCCATCGCCGTCCGGCATCCGAACGTCAGTCACCACTAAGGGAAATGGGTTGGCGGTGAACTTCCGAAGCGCATCGGAACTTCCGGATGCGGTTTCCACGTGCCATCCCACGCGCTGCAGGCTGGCCTGCAGGGCCATACGCATGCCCGGCTCGTCATCGACGACTAATACTGAGTTCAGCTCTTGGCTCACAGGATCGGAAACTCCAAACGAAATGTCGAACCTTTTCCTAACTTGCTTGTGACCGCAATGGCGCCATGATGCTGTGCCATGATTCGCTCACAGACCGCTAATCCTAGCCCGGTCCTTTGCCGGTTCGAACTAAAGCCGGCCTCAAAAATATGAGAGAGGTCCTCTGGATTGATTCCGCTGCCTGTATCTGAAAACTCAACCACCGCAAGCCGCTTGCCTGCGCCTGAATGAATGCGGGCGCGGACCGATAACGTGCCACCCGCGGCCGTGTGACGAATCGCGTTGTGCGTCAGATTCAGTAGTAACTGCTGCAATCCTCCAGAATCTCCCATTACTTCGGCCTCTCCAAGCGTCTCATAGAGAGTTATGGTCAGTCCCGCTTGTTGTACTAATGGCCGAATGAATTCGATCCCGTTGATCAGAATCTCTCGTAGCTTGACGTCAGCAAGGGCGCCCGCTCCGGGCGTGTGGAAACGCAGAACATTGTTCACCGTTGCCGAGAGCGATCGTATTCCCGCTTGAATGTTCTGGATCCACTTCTGAGAATCGTCGGTGAGCGCGGCATCCGACGCCAGCAGGCTCGCAAACAACTCGAGACTGCCTAAAGGATTGCGGATTTCATGCGCCAGCAGAGTTGCCATCTCCGCCAGCGCGACCATGTGCCGCGAAGCTTCGCGCTCTTCATCGGCTTGCTTCTGAGAAGTAGTGTCGCGAATTGTGAGAATTAGTGTCGGCGACGGCAAGGCGCTGGTCATGTTGGACGTCGTGCTGCCAATCGACGTGCACCGCACGCGCAGCCAGCGCTTTCCATCCGTTCCCTCAACCTCAATCTGTTGCTCATCACCTTGGCGCCAGGCTTGCGATGGTCCCGAATCGATCATTGCGCGAATCGGCGCGGGCAGAACCGGCCACGAGGGTCTTTCTGTTTCAGCAATCCCCATGAGCCGCTTCGCCTCCGGATTCAGCAGAACAACATCGTTATGCTGCGCAACTACAGCGACGCCACAAGGCAGCGCATCCAGAATCTCTCCGTGCAGGATGCGCATCCGTTCGTTTTCTTCGAGACTAGTCGCGAGCGCGCGATTCCGATCTTCTAATTGAACTCGTAACTGCGCAACTTCTTCGTGTAACTGGCCGTAAGAATGCTCAAGGCGGCCAGCCGCCGAGATAAATGCGCTGAAGGCATCCGTTAATGAAGGATCGGCGGGACCGGCGAATCCCGATGCAACCTTCATTGGAGCGGCATGAGAAGTAGGCAACATCTGCCTAGCTAAAATGCAACGGTCCTGCCAAAGAGGCACTACTTGCCGGGTACAGGATCGAACGTAATCAATTCGAGCCGCTATCTTGATGAAGAATAGTAAAGAACTTATTTCATTTTGCCGATGATCTTTCGATCCAGTGTATAACTGGCTCTTCGGAGCCATGCGTTCGAAAAATGGCCAGGAGATTGCTCCGGATTATTACTAGCTCGGTGAGCGACCAGGAGACCGCCGTGGAAGAAATCCGGGAATTCGAATACAGGGTCCCACGTTTTCAAGTCGACTTCCATTTCGTATTGCAGACTGAACTTGGTCCCGGCGTAACTGGCCAAGGTGTAATCAACGCCCGCTGCCATGAGATCAGTGAGGGTGGCCTTGCCGCCTGGGTCGCCGAACCTTTAGATGTAAATTCAAAAGTCATCCTCCTCCTCTCATTTCCGTGCGAATCGGCACCCGTCCCCGTTGCCGCGGTCGTCACTCGCCGCCACGGCTCTGATCACGCGTTCTCATTTGTCCTCCCATCCATGAAAGAACGCGACCATCTGCGGCAACACCTCTTGCCGATGCAGAGTTCCGAAGGTTAGTCTGTAGCGCGTCTTCTGTCCGTGTTTGGTACTCGGAATGCACGCGACTAGGCATGTTTTGCCCAGTGGCTCACCTGTCTCTAACTTAGGCGGGCCGGGCAGACTGACTCAACCAGAGCCTGTCCCGTAGAATCTAAAATTGGTGGAAGATTACCGCTAAAAACCCTGGGGGCACTCCTAATGACGATTTCGATCGGCAGCATCGGTTCGCAACCCACAACCGAGCTTAACGAATCAACGGACCGAGTCACATCGAGCCAGGCCAACCAGGCTCGCGACGCCGAGGATCTTTCGTCCTCATCTTCGAACGAGTCGACGACCACCCTTCTATCCAGTACCGCAAGCGTGGCCTCGCTCACTGCTCAGGCTTTGGACGGAAACGGCGTTCGTACCGACCGGGTCGAGCAGTTGCGTCAGGCGATCGCGTCCGGCACATACCAGGTGGAACCTGCCCTGGTGGCAGATGCGATGATCGCCGAGTGGCAGCCGGCGCGCGGATAAGGCTAGGAACTCATCGTTCTAGCTCCAAAGTTATGCCCTGTAGAGTGTTCCCACGTTTTATTTTACGGCCATCCTTAGGCGTTCCGCGTCATATAGATAGACATATTCCTCTTCTCCCAAACTCTCCAATCGAACTGGAACACTCAAGTTTTCGCTCGCGCTGCCGATTAAGATTCCTCACCGAAATGTTTGTGGGGTGTTTCGGGGGATGACGTATGGATGATCTGTCGGTAACCAACGCGCTCAATTCAACTTCGCCGGTCGCGGAAGTGCGAAGCCGGCATTCGAGCGTGGGAGAACAAAAAGACTCGGGCCGGAGGCGTTCGCCTTACAAGCCCGAGGAGCCTGAAGAAGACGACGCGCCATCGAAAGACGACGCTGCCCACGCGCTCGATGAGCAGGCTTAACCCCCCTCAACATCCCGGCTTCTTCTGGTTCGCGGTCTGCGGTAACCATCGTCACTTCCACTCGAGCGTCAAGCTGGCATAAGAATCCAATGCTGCCGATTATTAATTGGCGAATCGACTAGCGATATGACCGACACGCTGCAAACCGGAAGCCCAGCGACTCAGTATCAGTCGAGACGCTCGCGTATCCTGCGCCGCGTGCTCGAATACGTCAATGCCGGCTCCTGGGTAGCGGAGAAAAACGGTCTCCTCGTATTTGGAAATAAAACGCGAGTCGACACCTGTCTCCAATCGGCTGCGCCCTCGGCGGAAATCAGCAATGAAGCAATTCGGGAGGCGCAGGCCATTCGATCGCGAGTCCTGGCAAGCCGAGGCCGGCGGGCGGCCGCAAAGCGAGTCACCATAGGAAAACTTCCTCCCGAGTCGACCAAGGCTGAGATTGAGGAGTGCCTGCTCAGCCTGACGTCTAGTAAGCGCGAAGAAGTTATGAAATACATAATGGAGAATCTCTCCGCGTGCCGCATAGACCCGGAAACAGGCACCGATATCAGTCCCGAGGAAGATAACTTAGACGCAGCGTTTGCCTCCGATATGTTGGACCAGTTGGAAACGAGCGTTGCAAAAACCAGGGAATATCGGGTGCTTCGCGTTCAGCATGCAAGCCCCTGGGTACAGCAATATTTTGAAGAGGCCCATCGCTGTTACATCTACGGATTGGAGGTGGCTTGCGCAGTCCTTTGCCGCGGGCTGCTCGAAGCGGTACTCACCGATCTTATCGATCCCACCTGCAGTCTTAGCCGGGATAGTGCCGCGCAATCCTCGCATCTTTCTAGAATGATCGAGGAAGCTGCCCGGCGTTCCCTCTTGAGCGAAAAGAGAATCGCCGCAGCCGAAATGATACGTGACTGCGGCAACAGCGCCATCCATGACCTCAAGACGTTTCGAGAACAATATGCGCCGCGTCTCGATCAGGTACTCGAACAAGCTCGCCAGATTCTCTCCGACCTGTACAAATAGTCTTGTTTGACTCTCCGGCAACAAGGAATCTTGCTGTCAACCCGGTTTCTGCATTTTGTTCCGCGCGCTAATCCTCTTTTCATAAATGTGTCGATCGGCCCAAAATCTAATCTTCCCATAACTTAGGACCCGCCCCCGCTTCTCGAATGACCTTTCCAGTAATCGCTAACTCGTTTAGTGGATGGACTCTTCACGAAGTAACCCTTTTTTCAAAACGCACTCGGGAACTGGGGTCTGTGGCACTCAAAGTGCTTTTCAAACAACTTCTCCCCGAAAGATTCGACTCTTATGCGCGTCGCTTACTTCCATACGGGAACGGTTCTGTCTTCCTGGTCCATCTTTTCCATGGCCAACACGCTGCGCTCCCTGGGGCACGAGGTGTTGGAGGGAACAATCCCCACCAACTTCAACGGCGCAGTCATGCAAAGGGTTGGCCGTGGCGATTTCGAGCGCTTCAAGGCCAAGATGCCGACCCTTGATGAACTGGAAGGCTGCGACGTGATTCTTGTCGCCGGTCCAGAGTATGTCGCCATGTGGCTGAACACTCTCTATAGCAAGGATGTATGGTGCAAACTGAAGCCTCGGCGAATCGCCTTGTATCTGGAGTCGACCGAGCGCGCGGATGCACACTTTCGCTACGACATTTTTGCCGACTGGTACGATGTTCACTACTTCCCCGACCGCGACGACGTAGCCCGTTTTGGAGGACGATACCTCAAAGGTTTCGTCGACCTGAGCATGTTCAAGCCGTGCGTACTCGCTGCTGAGCCCGGCCACAACTGCGACCAGGCCTGCGCTTCACGGCGCATGGCGGAGAAGAAATACGAGGCGGCGTTTGTCGGATCGCTCTATAAGAAACGGATCGATTTTCTTGGCCAACTGCTTCCGCTGATCCCGGGCGTGGAGTTCCGCGCCAATGGAATTGCCGTCCGCGACCTCAGTGGAGAATGTCATCGAGAGTGGGCCGAGTTACTGGCGAAAAACATCCGGCAGATCAAAGTGCATGTCGCGTTACCCAGTAATAACATCAAAATGATGGTCGCCCGTCCCTTTGAAACCATGGCCTGCGGAACGTTCCTGCTCACTTATCAGACTGCGGACAATCCTTTTCGCGACGGTGAGCATTGCCGGATTTACGATCCGGCCAAGCCTCAACAGCTCGCCGACCTCATTCGTTACTACATCGCACACGAGGATGAACGCGAGGCCATCGCCCACGCCGGCTGCGAAGAGGTACGGAAGAACTATTCCGTTCGAGATCGCCTGGCCGAGATTTTGGAGTCCGCCACCACCAAGTCGGCCACTTCGGGAAGCTGAAGCTACTGTCCTACTCAAACAAAAAAAGGGACGGGCAAACGCCCGTCCCCACACTGCCTGTTCGCTCTCACCTATGTATCTAGTGCGCGAACGAGAAATTCAGACCAGTCGCCAGCGTAATGTCGTTCCTCTCTATGGGAGGAACGGAGGCGATCGGATGATTATCAAAGACATCTGTGAAGGTTATTTGCCAGCCCAGCCATTTGTGTAGTTTGGTGACGAGGCCAAGGTTCACTGTCCCGCGCATAATGCGCACATCGTCCGGGGAGGGGAAAGTGGGAATGTCGGCGGGATTAATGTTGACCTGACTGAAGCTGGGGTAGAGCAGGAAGCCCTGAGTGAAGACGCTGTTCTTTCCAAGCTTGTGGGTGAAACTATCGCCCACGGTCAAAGCGGCTGAGCTATCGGAGTGGTTGTATGTAACCGGAGGAGGCCCTTGGGAAAGGACCAAGTCCGAGAAGCTCTCATGCGTGTAGTTAATGCCGGCCAGCAGATCAAGCGTCGTGTTGGGCTTCTTAATCGCGTGGAAGCCAATACCGCCTCCGAGAATGTAACGGAGATCAAGATTTTGCAGTGAATTGTTGAAGAAGTCGGCACTTCCGAATCCAAACACGCGCGTCGCGAAGTCGTGGTCGTAGCGGATTCCACCGGCATTCGAGTTGGCGGTGGTTTGCGACGGAGAGATGGGTTGGAGGGCGAGCTTGCTCGTGGTGGCGTAAGTCGTGGTTTCGTAGAGCGTCAGCTTGTCGTGGAAACCGGTACGAGTGGCATTGAGACCGATGTTCAGGTTCTTGGTTTCGCTGTTACCGGCGGTCAGAGCAAAGCCGAGGTTTGTGCCGCCAGCCCAGCCTTGATCCCATCCCGGATGCAGGCTCTTCTGATAAGCGGCTTCTTCGGCAGGGCTGCGCATCACCGTCACAGATGCAACCGGCACTTCGACCGATCCACCGGTCTTGGTCGCGACTTCGAGTTTGTCGCCTGTGGTGGTCACCGGGCCAACCGCGATCTTGCCGCCAGCGGTCACGTTGAGGTCGCCGGCTGAGGTCAAAGACTGGATCGCATCGAATTTGATGGTTAAGTCACCCGCATAATCGGTCTTGAGCACAAGTGTCTTACCGTCGGATTTGACGATTGTGCCGGTTAACTTATCTCCGTTTTTCAGCACGACCTGGTCGGCCAGAGCGGGGATTGACAGCACTAAAAGAAGACAGACAACAAATTTGCTACGCACAGAACATCCTCCTAAATGATTTGAAATCGCAAAATGGATTGTTACTTTCAACCGGGCGGGGCAACAGGGATTCCCATGATCGCCCGAACAGACACGACTCGGAACTGCCACTTAAATTAACTAGTTTTGAGTGTGAGAATTATATCGACAGAACGACAGGGCTGTCACGCTCACCCGGCAAAAAATATGCGCGGAATAACAAATAACGATAAGGCTCAGGCTTTGTCTTCGGGCTTGGCCTCGGATTTAACTTCAGGCTTTGCTTCTGACTTAGCTTCTGTCTGCGCTTCAGCCTTAGGGGCCGATCCCTCTTTCATCCCGTCTCTCAACGCGCGGAAGCCCTCGCCAATTCCCTTGCCCAATTCCGGCAGCTTCTTGGGACCGAAAAACAGCAGGGCGATGAAGAAGATGATGAGCAGGTGCATGGGTTGGAACAGGCCTTCCATAGAACCTCCGCAGGCTGTCCATCAGCGGGCAGCATTCACTGTTATTAACAGTGTATCGCACTTGCCACCGCAGGTCTTGGGGCGAGAAAGAACCTCACCCTCGCCAGCCTGGACGCCTTACCCAACGGCCACTTGGGCGCGTCCATTCATTACTTCCGTGACCTATCGGCGCTATCGCCGACGGACTATTTTGGCCTCAGGGGCAAATCTCTGCGCAGTGCCGCGCCGAAGCTGCTTTCCGGCGTCGCGTCGCGCAATAGCCCGGAGGGTTCGTGAGACGCAGTTGGCTGGCCGGTTTGTCTCTTCTGCTAATGGTGGGCGTCTTGAGCGCCCAACAAGCTCCCGCGAGTTCATGTTCAGACAACGTTTTCCTGTGGCTGGCGGGAGGCCTTTCGAGCGCCCGCATCCAGCGCCTCGTAGACCCGAACCTCAAAGACATGGACAAGGGTGCGACCCACCCTAAATGCCGTCTGACCTCCGCCTGCATTCGCGCCCTGCAGAACGCCGGGGCGGGCGCAAGCCTAATCGAAGAACTCGGCGACGCGAGCGCTGGCTCGGCCACAACTACTCATCAGAAGGCAACGGTTGCACAGCAAGCGCCGGCAAGCACGAATTGCAGTGGCGCGAGTGCCATGGCTCAGATCGCCACGCTCGTTCAAAGCAAGAACCTCGATAGCGCCGAAGATAAAGTTCGAGCCCTGCTTCGCAAAGATCCTGAGAACGCGCCTCTGCTTTTTGTTCTGGGAACGATTTTGCGCGGTCAAGAACGGTATGACGATGCCATGGACGCCTTCACCGAGTCGGCGCGCCTGGAACCTGGCTTCCCGGAAACTCACAGCCAGCTTTCGTACCTCTTCTATCGCATCGACGAGCGGGATGACGCGCTGGCTGAGGCGCGTACCGCGCTGAGCATCGATCCCGCGAATGCGGAAGCTTATCGCTATCTCGGGCTCGCACTCTACGTCGACGGTCACTATGAGGCCGCTCTGAACGCCTTCGAGAAATCGCTGGAGCGGGAAGCCGAGAACCCCGACGTCTATTTCGATATCGGGCTGACCGAGCGCGAGCACGGCAATTTGCGGCAAGCGGCGGTGGCGTATCGTCACGCGCTGAAACTGCGTCCAGATTTCTGGCAAGCCCATAGCAATCTGGGAGTCGTGCTGCACGATCTGGGCAAGCTCGACGACTCGGTGGCCGAATATCGCGCCGCCATTCGCCTGCAGCCTGACGAGCCCAGCATCCACAACAATCTTGGCAACGCGCTTTGCGATAAGGAAGATTTCGACAACGCGGTTGCGGAATTCAGAGCCCTCTATAAGACGAATCCTACTTGGGATGGCGGACACAACTGCCTGGCTCGCGCCTACATGTCGAAGCGCGATTATCCGGCCGCGATCCTCGAATTGCAGGAGGCGATTGCCGCCAATCCTCCAGGCGCCGCGGAGCAGCGCGTGCTCGGCCAGGCTTTGCTGCTGAGCGGCAAAGATCGGGAAGCAGCCGGCGTCCTGCGGAAGGCAGTGGAACTCAGTCCGGAGTCGGCGCTGGCTCATCGCTATCTCGGAACGGCGCTCGTGAACACGCAGCAACTGGGCGAGGCGGAAAAGGAGTTTCGGACCGCTTTGCGGCTGGAACCAAGCGCGCAAAATCATTACGCCCTGGCCGCATGCCTGATGGCATTGGACCGCTATGAGGAGGCGCTGGGCGAGTTGGAAATTGCGTCGCGCATGGATCCGAACGAGAACCTTTACCGCGCGCGCATGCAGGAAGCCGCGCGCATGATCACGACTTCGAAGTGACACAAGCCGGCTGCGCGGTCGGACGTTACCTCGGGCTGATGCACCATCGTCAGTCGCGGCATTTGTGAAGCAAACCTAGAATGAGGTCAAATGGTGCGGCTCGTGCAGGCCGCAGAATGGGAAATGAATATGGAAGGTACCGCAGCCAAGCAAGCGCTGGAAAAAGCCACCGATCAAGCGATTTTGGGCGAAAGGAAGAGTCCCGCAACATCGTCCGCGGGAGTGAGCGCGGCTGGCGCCAAGGAAAAGAAGCTGGTCGGCTATGGCATGCCGTGCGCCACGTGCCGCTCTTATTATCCCGCCGACATGCACACTTGCCCGATCTGTCAGTCGAAAGACCGAATTTCCGCAAGAGCGGTCGCGCGGGCTGCGGTTACGCCGGCAGCGTCGGCCACGCCGGCGCAGTCGCATTCGGAGGAAGCGAAGTCGCTGGCGGAAGAACGAGAGCGGTTGCGCGAACTGAAGTCGCAAATCTACGCATCGCATCCACCCGTTGCGCCGGCCACATTCCGCTGTGCGCTCGATCAAAACCACACCGGCACCGTTGAGCCCGCAGCCGTTTGCCACAGTTGCTACAGCGCTGCGCGACAGCAGGCCGAACGCATGGAATCGGCTTTGCGTATGGACCCTAAAGATGCGGCCAGGATCGTCTATGAAGCCGTATGGGCCGACCCTTCGGATCCAAACAAAACCTATCTGAATGCCGCCAACGCGCTGCTCACGGAACTGCGCAATCGAGCCGGCCTCGTCCTGACGCCAGGCGCGAATCAGCCGCTAGCCCGCTAAGCGGCTGCGGGAAGTCCAAGTGCGCGAGAAAAAGGAAAGGGCACGACCTAGCAGACTGATCGAGATTCAAGGTACTTACTCGGCCTTCATTTCAATGTAATTCCGTCCCGCCCAAAGTTTGTATCCAGCGTCACTTTTCTCAAACTTCAACGGTACCGGATGTTTCACCTGATCGTCTTTGTGGCTGGCGATTGACAGGACGTCCGCACCCGCTACGTTCATCGCGATGAATTTGCCATCCTTGAACCCGAATCCATAAGCTCCCGGCTCCAGCGTAGCGCCCTCGAAAGCCAGCTTCGTCTCGGTGATCAGAAAGCCCTGATATTTCTCGGCAATGGCCGTCGCATATCCGCTCGTATCCACCAGGCCTGCGAGCGTGATCTTGTCAGCCCCGCTCTTGAAGCCGCCAGAATTTCGCACCTGTACGGTCGCGGCCTGTCCGGAAAAGAAAAACGATGCGGGGACCGCCTTCTTCAGTTGATCCGCCGCGAGAACTTGCGCACTCGCGGGTATCGCAACCAGCGCGATTGCACAAACAGCGAATAATGCGGCGATCTTGCGATTCGTTTTCATATTTGCTCCTGTAGAGAATGTCCTTCTTGCGACCATTCTGCGGTTTGTCATGTCCTTGGTGGGAGTGATGGTACACCGTTTCATGAAATTTGGCGGTGACTCCTGAAGGGAACAGCTTGATTGGCCTCTTAGCCTTTCCTCCGTGGTAACCCCGTGTACCCCGTGGTCAAGCCTTTTTGCAGCGCTTAATCGAGCTCAGTGGATGCCACTCCCGCTCGCGCAATAATCAGGCCGCTCGGGCCATGTCGTCACTCCACAAAACGCAGTCCGCCAAAAGCCTCCGGCACGTGAAAGTTCGGCTGGGGAGTGCCTGTCGGCTGCCACGCGGAATAGAAGCGTGGTTCCTGAGTGCCTTCCACCCGGTAGAAATTGGTCCGCCAAATGGCGGATTGGTCGAAGTTAGGGGTTAGCGCAAGCATGGGAATCATGAGTTCAGCCGCCCACGTATCGTGCTCCCGGTCGAGCCAGACCGAGCGCTGCATGCCGCTTTTAAGATCGCTCAGCCCGCCGGGAAAAATATCTAAGTCAATCCACATACCGTTGGGACTGACCTCGAATTCGCGGTAATAGCGCGGACGCGTGGGGTCAGGCTGAAGAAAAACCTCGGCTACATCCCGATCCCAAAGATGGTCGCGCCGGCCGTTAGGATCGGAATCCTCAAAAACGAACAACTCGCGATAACGGCACTCAAAGCGCAGATAAAGATTGGTCGTGGTCCAAAGCGCGCGGACTTCGGTTTGGCGTGCGGGATCGAAATTGAGTCCCTGCCAGTCGCCACAGAACGAGATCGGGGACGCCTCCAACCATTCCGGCGCGGGATGCCGCGCGGAGAGCGTGATTTCACGCGCGACGTGGACCGCCAAGATAGTCTCTACCACCGGAGAACAATTTGCCTTTTCCTGGACCATCATAATGATTCGTACCCCCGAGCAAGCTATCGCAATCGTCACCATCCAAAAAGTGGCATACGCGAGACTTGGATGGCACAAATGGCCAGTTTCTAGTCTCTCAGTTCCTAATTCTCAGGCAAAATCTCCCGGGCCATTCTGAGAACTGAGAACTGAGAACTGGGAGCTGAGAACTTATTTTGACCGCAAGATTCGGATAGTCCGTCCGCCTCGCCTCCTCTATGTTAACCGCATGACAACCAATGCGATACTTACAGACGAGCCGATCGTCGAACAGCCAGCCGATATGAAGTCCACCGCAACCCAAAGCGAAGACCGCCGCTGGCAAGCCGTTCTTGAGCGCAACAGTTCGCTCGACGGCACGTTCGTGTTTGGCGTTTCGAGCACAGGCGTTTTCTGCCGGCCGTCGTGTCCGGCGCGGCGGCCGCGCCGCGAAAACGTACGCTTCTTCGAGCATGCCACCGCCGCCGAGCAGGCGGGATATCGCGCCTGCCTGCGCTGCCGGCCCAAAGCGGTGGATGGCAATCCTCAATCGGCGCTGGTGCGCGCGGTCTGCCGCTACATCGAACAGCATATAGAAGACCGGATCACGCTCAGCAGCCTGGCTCGCGCGTTTCGGCGCAGCCCCTTTCATTTGCAGCGAACGTTCAAGGCCGTACTGGGCGTTTCGCCGAAGGCTTACATCGATGCCTGCCGGTTGCGGCAGGTAAAGCAGAATCTGCAGGCGGGCCACGACGTGACCACTTCTCTCTATGCTGCCGGATACGGCTCCAGCAGCCGCCTCTACGAGCGCACGGCCTCGCAACTGGGCATGACGCCGGAAAAGTATCGGCGCGGCGCAGTGGCCGCGGTGGTGCGCTACACGATCGCGCCGTCCCCGCTGGGACGCATGTTGATTGCCGCCACCGACAAGGGAATTTGCGCGATCCAGTTCGCCGATTCCGAGAGCGCGTTGCAGCAGGGACTGATGCGCGAGTTTCCGTTCGCGGTCCGTCGGCGTGACGACACAGCATTGGCGGAGTGGATGACGAATCTTGCCCGCTTGATCGGCGGGCAGGACGCGCATCCCTCGCTGCCGCTCGATATTCGCGCAACGGCCTTTCAGCGGCGCGTATGGGAGTATCTGCAAAAAATTCCGCGCGGAGAAACGCGCTCCTACAGCGCCGTCGCGAAAAAGATCGGCATGCCGAAAGCAACGCGGGCAGTGGCACGAGCATGCGCGACGAATCCCGTAGCTGTAGCAATTCCCTGCCATCGCGTAGTTCGCGAAGATGGCGCGCTAGGAGGATACCGATGGGGAATAAAACGGAAAGAACAGCTACTGGCGATGGAGAAAGAAGCCGGAGTTTGATTTTGCGTGGCGCTGCGCTTCAGCGTGTGCGTGCGTGGCTTCCCGTGCACGGAGTGCAGTAATAACCGAGCGCAGTAATGAGAACCAAACAAAAAAAGGCCAGCGCGAGGTTGGAGAGAGAACTCTCAATGCGCTGGCCTATACTCCACTGCTAGGGTGACTGTTGGTACCACGTAGTCTCCCTCGTCGGCTCGCCGCCAGTCTGTTCAAAATTGCTCACTTCGGAAAAAAGTGGATAGTAGTTGACGATATTTCGCCACCAATCCCTCGGCTGATCATGCTAACTCTGCGCCTTTCATTGACTTGCTTCCGCACCAGACATAAGATTTGCCCCCAAGATTTGCCCCCAGCGAAAATTAACCAAAATCCCAGACCCGGTTCGGTGAGCGTAATCGACGTTTTCACCAACCGGGCTGGAGCGAATCACGCAAGTCCCTTTTACTGATTGAGTTAGCTTATCCTCCTGCCCCGGAAACTACGCATAGCACATATTGCCGCTTGCACTCCGCCTCGAAGAGACCAAGAAAAGTTCCAGGTCAGTGATGTGTTTTGCCTGCCATTTGCGCTGTTATGAATTAGAGGGCCTCAGCATTGGCCGCGAAAAAACGAAAACAGGAGGATGCTATGCAACTTACATCGCTATTGCGCTCTGCGGCCACAATGGCCGTGCTCTCAGTCCTGTCGCTGCTTTTGTTCCAGACGGCGCAAGCGCAGACGGAAACTGTCCTTTATAACTTTTGTTCAGCGGGCGGAGCAGATTGCTCTGACGGCGAGTATCCCATCGGCCCTCTCGCGACGGATGCTTACGGGAATTTCTATGGCGCCAGCGGCAATGGCGGAGCTTCCTCCTCCGGCGTCGCCTTCATACTCTTTTCCGAGCCCTCGGGCGGGTGTGGAACCGGAATCAATACGGGCAACGGCTGGTGCGAATACGTTCTCTACAACTTTTGTTCACTCGCGAATTGCACCGACGGAAATCAGCCTCAGGGCAGTGTGTCCTACCTCAACGCGAAAGCCGCCAGACCGGGAAACCTCTACGGCACGACTTACTACGGCGGGAGCCACAATGCGGGCATTGTCTTCGAAATCAGTTCCAGGCCTCCTCTGAACAGTTGCCCGGCGGGCAGCAACACGAGCGGCGGCTGGTGCGAGACGGTGCTCTATAACTTCTGCTCCTATACCTCTGGAGACATCTGCCTGGATGGGAATAATCCGTTTGGAAATCTGGTCGAGGACTCGGCGCATAACCTCTATGGCACGGTTAAGAATGGAGTGTTCGAGCTGTCTCTCAACCAACAGGGCGGATGGGATAGCGAGTTGATTTACGCGGATAATTTCGTTCAAGGGGGGTTGGCCATTGATGCCGCAGACAACCTTTACGGTATAGATGCGGATTTCGTCATTGGCCAAGGGAACGTTTTCAAGATTTCGCTTTCACAGACCACCGACCCCCAGGTAAACATCTATACCTTCAAGGGCTCGGAAGGTCTTCCGATTGGCCCGCCTGCGATCGACAGCGCTGGCAACGTCTATGGAACGACGTTAACCGGCGGCAGCAAGAATCTCGGAACAGTCTGGAAGCTGACCCCGGTGACCACTGGGAAAAAAGAGGGAACGTACACGAAAAAACTCCTTCATACCCTTACCGCGGAGAAGAGCGGCCAATATCCCGAAAGTGGAGTTCTGCTCGACTCTTCCGGCAACATTTACAGCACCACATTCGAAGGCGGTGGCACAGCATGTCCGGGCGGCTGTGGAACGCTTTTCGAGCTGGTGCCGAATGGCGAGGCTTATAGATACAAGCTTCTGCGGAGCTTCGATGGGGCGGATGGCGCAAGTCCCGAGGCGTATCCATTTCTAAGCAGCGCGGGCGACCTCTACGGAATAACTTCCACCGGCGGAGCCAATAACCTGGGCGCGATGTACGAAGTGAAACCATGAGGGCGGGACCCATCGGATTGCGCCGTTCGTGATTGAGCGGGTCGTCGATTTACCGCAACATCCGTGACAGGTGCGGACGACGCGCTGGAATGGAGCGCTCAAACCGTTGCCTTTTTTGCTTGTCTGAAACGTGAAATGAGCTGTCAGATCGAGAGCGTGATCGCTAATTAGTCATGAGGAATCAGCCCCGCAGCAATGCGGGGCATTTTTCTTAGCGCTACAGGGATAACTTCTGCAAACAGGCATCACACGTTTTGACGGCCGGATCAATGAGCTGCTATCGAGATTTCCACTAACTATGCCCCTTGTAGCTACTTTGAGCAGCGGTGGTCGTTTTGCCGGAGCACCACGGAGACGATCTTCCATTGACCGTTCCACTTCGACAGCACCATATAGTCGACCCAATACGTTGTCACCAGTTTCGCGGAAGCCATGTCACTGGAGATATCCAGGACTGTGATCTGTTCTTCTTTTTCTGACGCGGATAGCTTGGGCACATGCGAACGCACATCTTGAATCATCTGCAAGCCCGTCCATTCCGTCATTCGAAGTTCCTCCCCAGACCCACTGATCGTATGTTTGAGGTAGTGAGGATGGAGCGACTCCTCCATGCGGGGACCATCGCCTGTGTAATAGGCTTCGATGTAATTCGTGATCGTGGCGCGGATGGCTTGTTCATCCGTTGGCGCTGCCGCGAAGCAACTGAGGACAAACGCACCGCCAATGAAAGCTGCCGCAATGATGATGGTTGTTGCCGATTTGAGTTTAGTCATGACGCTTCTCCTTGGGTTAAGCAGCCTCGCAACCCTGTTCTCTAATTGGCGTGCCGATTGGATCAGGGTTGGAGCGAACCATCCATTAGGCATCGGTGAAAGAATCTGGGCGACCGTGAGAAGTGTGCGCGAATACTCGGCAGGCGGAACCGCTCGCAGCACGTAGTTGTCACAAAGTTCTTCGCGCGATCGATCTAACAGGCGATTTGCCACGTGTATAAGCGGGTGAAACCACAACAAGCTGGTCAGCACGCGTTGATAAAGACCGACTAACATGTCATAGCGAAAAGAATGGGCACACTCGTGGACAAGGATCTGGAAAAGCTGCCGGTCATCAAATCGTGTCAGGAATGACGATGGGAGCAGAACATTCGGTCGCAGCAAGCCCAAAGCCACTGGCACTCCCACCCGCTCGGAAACTTGGATCTCGGGAGGATTGCGGCCAAAGGATGCTACAAGATCGTTTCGAAGAGAAACCGCCCTCGGCATCGGCATTGGCACTCCGCTTCCCCGGACTCTGCTCATCGTGTGTAAGCCGAGCATCAAACGTGCCAGGCAAACCGTCGTCCCTATTCCCCAAAAGACAAATAAGATTCCGGCCAGCGGAAACTGCCTGGAAGATGAAAATGAAACCCGCCCGTTGTCGTGAATCGGTAGTTCAGCCGGTTCGACGTGACTTATACGATTATCGAACTTAATCGAATTCGGCAAGAAAGAAGTCAATCGCGCCGCACCGGCTGGACGAGCGATAGTCACCATGAGCGGGCACAGCCCGATTGCCAGCAAAGCTGCCAGGACGATTGCGTGTCCTGCCGCAGGAGATCGCCTGAGCACCCGGTGCGCGACAATGGCTGCGAACAAGACCACAGTCGCTACAACCAGCACCGCCGTGGCAACCGGAGACACAGTCTCAACTACCTTGAGCCAGGGCGTCATTTCTTAGCCTCTTGCATCTCATCGATGAGACTGCGGATGCGTTGCACCTCGTCCGGAGAAAGCCGTTTCGCCTCCAGCAGCGCCATGATCAGACCGCTTGCCGAGCCGCCGAAAGCGTTGTCCAGAAGTTGACTCACCATGCCTCGCAACGTGGATTTGCGTGGGCGAGACGCTCGGAAGCAGAACGCTGTTCCTTCGGATCGGGCCTGGAGCCATCCTTTTTCCACCAGGCGCGTCAGCATCGTCTGTACAGTATTGCGCGCAAGTCTTCGCCGTTCGCTGAGAAGTTTCCATACCTGCGCCACCCCAAGCTCACCGTGTTCCCAGAACAGATTCATAATCTCCAGCTGGGCCGAAGTCAGATTCGCTTCTGTTCGTCGAAGTCTATGGCGGGCCATAATTAGCACCTACATTAGTAGGCAGTGTAACTACACATGTAGGCATTGTCAAGCGAATTATTGCTGGACAGCGGCGTCGGTAATTTGAAGGTACATCTTCCTCCACCATCCCCTGGTCGTCGCTCTCAATTTGCGAAATCGTGCAATTTGAATGCCGGGGATATTCCTGACATTTTAGACTGGGGATATTCGTCACAAGCACCCACTTGGCGCCGCCCCGAACGGAATCGGGGCTAGCCTGTTGCGAAACTCACTCTACTGGCGCCGCGTACTTCTTCCGCGCCTCCTCGAACAGAGACAGCACACGCTGCTTCTCCGCTTCCGTGTTCCATGTCGTGTTACTCCTCGCGGCTGCGATCAGGCGATCGATCCAGGTTATAAAATAGGTCGAATCGGCGTGACTACGGAGCGGCGCGCCCGCAACATTTATATAGATCGGGCTGGTAGTCGCGTAGGGATACAGATCCAGAATCGGATACTCCGCCTTGTCGCTGAAAGCACGCAGCACACACCAGCTGCTGCTTTCGATGGGTATGGAGCCGTTGATGTTCGCCGATGTGTGATCGGCATCGACCGCCAGTTCGCGCACAACGCTTCCGTTGCAGACGATTTGGAGATGATCTATAGGTACGATCGAAAACATACCGGCTGAGAAATGAACTTCTTGTGGCCTATGTTGCCGCGTGTCCTTCTCCAGTTTCACTTCCCCGCCGATCGGCTGTCCACCCAGCGAGAAGCGCAGCAGCGGGCCGTTGGTGGCAAAGGTATGGCCTGCTTTGATCGCACCAAGCCAAGGCCCTATCTCCAGAGGCTGTTTCGGCGGCGTGGCGGGAACTTCCGCATACACGCGATTCAATCCCACCGGCCCGCGCAGCGAAGCGTAGTTGCCCATGAAATCTGTACCGGCAGCGGTTGGCAGTCGAAACCCGCAGTTGAGCAGCTTGTACCAGACTTCGGCAGTCGACTTGTGATCGGAGAATCCGACCACCTCTATGTAATCGACCTTGCCCAGTGCCACGTCGGCGGGAAGTTCGTCGGTAAGGGACTCGTCCTTAACCGGATCGGGAAAAGTATCGAACGGATGAACATAACCCACAAGCGCCCCTTGCGCATGCGCCATATCAGCCACATCGGCATTGGTCGGATAGAGGCTGGCCGCCGCCGTGTTGGGATAGGCCACATATCCAGGCAGCAAAACATGATCCGTCAAATTCAAAAGGCCAAGATGGCCCCAGTAACTGGTGTGAAATTCCTGTCCATGTAGTAGTAAATGCTCATTAGTTGAAGCCGCATCGAGCTTAGGAGACAAATACGAAATATCGGGCACGCGCTGCTCTTTATTGACAATCAGATTTTCGACAATTGAGAGATTTTCTGCCGACGCTTGCTCGATTAGATGTTTCGGTGTGTTGCGATAAGTACCGCCATAATTCATGTGGACATGTACATCTCCGCTGATCCAATCTGTCGTTGCATCCACCGCAACGAACAGCGGAGTCATCTTCACTGTGAGTTCGGTAGTCTGGTCGGCTTTCACATCGACCTTGCGCCGCTCGAAATGATTTTCGAATCCACGCATCACATCGACCTTTACTTCGCCAGCTGGCACGGTGACTGTCGATTCGCCGGCGGTATCGAAATAATGCGCCTCGAACGGACGCTCGGAGCGGGTGAAACTGTCGTCCGCGTGTATCCAGGCGTCGGCGGGAGCATAGGCACGTCCGTCGCCATCAGTCACGAAAACCCTTGCTGCGACCGGCTTTCCGGCCGCATCGACAGTTTTCAGCGCAATCCGGCCCATCGGCTTCAGATACTTGCGCTCTCGCGCCAGCACTTCAGATTGTGCGCCGCCGGGAATAGTCTGAACCCACAGCGACGTGTTGCCGCTTCGATTCGAAATGAACGCGATCTTTGTCCCATCGGGCGACCAGCGCGGATTCATATTGTCGTAATCGCCATAGGAAATCGGGAAGGCATCGCCGCCAGCGGCCGGCATCAGCCACAGCTGATGCCATGCCTGTCCCAGATAAGACGCGTAGACGAGACGCTTGCCATCGGGAGAGAAATCCGGACGCGCCTTCCAGTTTGTTTCTTCGTAGTGAATCTCGCGTGCTTCGTCTCTATTACCAGGATCGGTTTTTATGCGCCAGAATCCGCCGGTTCCGTGAATGTGGCCGCGATTCGAAATAAACAGAATCTCCGTGCCGTCGCGCGACCAAACCGGGCTGATCTCGTGATCGGCCTTGCTGTAGTAGTAACGCGGCAGGCCGCTAACATGCTCTGGCGTAAGTTGCTGTACGGCGCTGAGCGACCCATCCGCGAAGTGCCCCACAAAAATATGGAAGTGTCCTTTATAAGAAGTAGACACAAAAGCGAGCCGCTGCCCGTTGGGCGAGAAGCGTGGCTCCACATTCACAGAGCCGCCCGAGGTCATTTGCTGCAACCGGCCGTCGCGTACATCGAACGACCACAACTCGACCGCGTCATGATCATAGCGGGCAAACACGATCCAGCGGCCGTCGCTGGACCAGTCAGGCTGATAGTCGTAGCCAGGCCCGCTCGTCAGTTGCTCCGCCTTCGGGCTGCCGAGCTCCTGGCGCCACAATGATCCGGCCATCGAGTAAACGAGAGATTGCGAGTCGGGCGACCACGCCGCGGCACTGGGACCGGTCGTCAGCTGTGGCAGGTACATCTCTCGGTAGTAATAGGAGTGCGGCAGGTCGATTTGCTTGAGCACGGGCTCGCGCTGCGCGCAGCAGGCAATCGAGGAAAGAAAGAGCGCAAGGAAAAGACGGCGCATGAAAATTTCTCCGCAGGAAGTAAAGCACAAAATGCTCGTTGGCGCGACGACTCCGGTGCGGCAGAAACCTCGAACCCCAGCCGAGTACCTGTCTCAGACTTTTCATACTCAAATGGTTGAGTTAAGGTCTTAGCCGAAGATGAAGCATAAAGTTTTGTTGGTGGCTATCGTGGGCATCGCGCTGAGTGCGAGTCTCAGTACGGTCAGCATGTTTTTGACGCCGCTGCCCGCGGGTCTGCTTTTAATGGTGCGGTGGATCGCTATTGCTTTGGCGGCAATTTGCGCTTGGTATAAACGATCACTCGCGTTCTGGATTCTGGTCGCGATGGTTGCGGGCGCGGCTATTGGATATGACTGGCCCCACACGGCCGTCCAGCTACAGCCAATTGGCGCGATCTTCCTGCGGCTGATCAAGACGATTATTGCTCCTCTGCTCTTCGCCACGCTTGTCGGCGGCATCGCTGGACATTCGGACCTGAAGAAGGTCGGGCGCATGGGGATCAAGGCAATCGTCTACTTTGAGATCATCACCTCTCTGGCGCTGATTATTGGTCTCGCTGCAATCAATATCAGCAAGGCGGGCGTTGGTGTGCGGCTGTCCGCGACTGGCGGCGAAAATCTGCCGGTGCAGAAGCTGACCGCGGCGGAAACCATCCTTCATATTTTCCCCGAGAACATTGCCAAGTCGATCGCTGAAGGACAGGTGCTGCAAGTTGTCGTCTTTAGCATTTTGTTCGGCATGGCCCTCGCAATGGTGCCCGAGGCACGCCGCCGGCCCCTGCTCGCACTCACCGACAGCCTGGCAGCAACGATGTTTAAATTCACGAATCTGGTGATGTATTTCGCTCCGTTCGGTGTCGGCGCAGCGATTGCCTACACCGTTGGCAGTACAGGCATCGGAGTCTTGCTGAATTTGGCCAAACTTCTTGGGACGCTTTATGCCGCGCTCGCGGTTTTCATCGTTTGCGTCTTGCTACCGGTGGCGATATTGGCACGGGTGCCGTTAAGAAAGTTCATCGCCGCGGTTGCCGAGCCGGTTTCGATCGCGTTCGGAACCTCGAGTTCCGAGGCGGCTTTGCCGCGCGCCATGGAGGCCATGGAAGGCCTTGGCGTGCCACGGCAAGTAGTGGCATTCGTTATGCCGACGGGATACAGCTTCAACCTCGACGGAAGCACCTTGTACCTGTCCCTGGCGGCGATCTTCGTGGCGCAAGCTGCGGGCGTACATCTCAGCCTGGGACGTCAGTTACTGCTCTTGGTTACCCTTATGCTGACCAGCAAAGGCGTAGCCGGAGTATCGCGTGCCGCTATCGTGATTCTGCTCGGGACGGTGGGGTCGTTTGGCCTCCCGGCCGAGCCAGTATTTATTCTTCTCGGAATCGATCCCCTGATGGATATGGCGCGCACCGCAATCAATGTATTGGGGAACTGCCTGGCCACCGTGGTCGTAGCACGTTGGGAAGGCGATTTCGAAGAAGGGGAACCCGCAGTGCCGCTTTCGCCCTAAACTGCCGCGCCAAACCGCCTGAAAACGCCCGCCCAGTGCCCGTTTTGCACCCAAGGTAACTTCAATTACTGAAGCTCATGGACACGGGGAATCTTTCAGCTTCTGGTAGAAAGTGTGATCTTGATCCAGCAGCACCAGTAAGCGGGAGGGGACGGAACTCCATGGATCACGATAACTGGGCAAGCATGGAAGAGATTCGCATGCGCATTATGCGAATTACGGACGACTTACGAGTGATCCAAAGCGAACTTAATTGTGCTGCCATGCAGGCCCCCACCGACCCCGAGCTGCTCGAAGCCCTGGCTGAGCCGGCTCAGATGGAATCGATCAACGACCTCAAATCCGCGCTCGATCAGATGCGGCACTTTCTGTGGTTTTATATGCAAGTCGTGACCAGCGACTCCGAAATGGGCGAGAAATTCCGGCAGACCGTGCGCCAGGAAACCACGGCGCGAGCAGCCGAAATCGACCAGCAATTCCAGAGTGCCACGGATGCCATAATGCTGCGCTATCTTGCGGACAGCCGCTACCGCAAGCCCAACTAGAACTCCAGCCAGGTGGAAAAACGCTCCTCAATCTGAAGTAAAATCCACGATTGATGGACTCCCTCGATATACGCTTTGCCAAAGCCTCCGACGCTAGTCAAATCGCCAGTCTCATCAACGCTGCTTTCCGCTCGGAGCGCTTCTTCATTGACGCAGATCGGACAGATCCCGACAAAGTGGCTGCACTCCTTCAGAATGGCAAATTCCTTCTGCTTCATTCGGGCGATGTGCTTGTCGGTTGCGTCTACTCCGAATTGCGAGGGGAGCGTGGTTACTTCGGGTTACTAGCTGTCGATCCAAGTCGCCAGCGCACTGGCCTGGGCGGTAAATTGATCGCGGCCGCGGAAGATTACTGCCGTGCTGCCGGCTGCCTGTTCATGGACCTCACATTCGTCAATGTGCGGCAGGAGCTTCCCGGCTATTACGGCCGCTTCGGGTATGAGGAGAACGGCACTCTTCCCTTCCCAACGGACCAAGCCGTCCCGAAGATTCCTGTATACCTTGTGCGGATGTCGAAGACCTTGTAGAACTCAGCTTCGCCAAAATTGAGATGAGCCAGTGCGAAAAAAAGGGCGCGCCGAAGCGCGCCCGTCAACTGGAGGAACAACATTCAATGAACAACCAGATTCAGCAGGACAAACTTGTTCTCACCTTCCAAAGCCGGCCGACTGCATCGATTGCCGCGATATATCCGCAGTGGAGGCAATTCCCTGCATGCGGAGTTTGAACTCGTCGGCGTTCGACGCGTTCTCGAGTGCGGTGTCGTAGTTCACCAGGCCGGCCTGGAACAAATCCCAAAGCGACTGGTCGAATGTCTGCATGCCATACTGCGAAGTGCCGGCGGAAATCGCCTCACGGATGGCGCGGGTCTTTTCAGGCACCAAGATGCACTCGCGAATATAGGGCGTGTTCACCATTACTTCGACTGCGGGCACGCGGCCCTCTGCATCGGAGCGTCGCACAAGGCGCTGGCTGATGATGGCGCGCAAAACGGCCGCCAATTGCAGACGAATCTGCTTTTGTTCCGGCGGCGGGAAAATGGCGATGATGCGGTTGATGCTTTCGACCGCATCCAGCGTGTGTAACGTGGAGAAAACCATGTGGCCGGTTTCTGCCGCGTGCAGCGCTGTGCCAATCGTTTCCAGGTCTCGCATTTCGCCGACGAGAATGACATCCGGATCCTGACGCAGACTCGATCGCAGCGCCGCCGAAAATGACGGCGTATCCACTTCCACTTCGCGCTGGTTGACGTAGCCCTTCTTGTCGCGGTGCAAAAATTCGATCGGGTCCTCGATCGTGATGATGTGCTCGGCGCGAGTGGAGTTGATGCGATCCACCATGGCAGCGAGGGTGGTCGACTTACCCGATCCCGTAACGCCGGTCACGAGTACAAGGCCGCGCGGCATATCGCAAATCTGCTCGACCACCTTGGGCAGATACAGTTCGTCGAGCGCGCGTATCTTGGTGGGAATCACGCGGAGCACCAGGCCGACGTTGCCGCGCTGCTGAAACACGTTGACACGGAAGCGTCCCAGGCCCGCCACGCCGTAGGCCATATCGATTTCCGTGGTCTCTTTGAACTTCTGTTTCTGGCGGGCGGACATCATACTGAAAGCCATATTCAGCATGTCTTCGGCGGAAACCCGCGGCTGGTCGGTGAGGGGAAACAGATCCCCATCAATGCGCAGGTGCGGGTAGTTGCCAACCTTGAGGTGCAAGTCGGAGGCGCGCCGCTCCGTTGAAATTCGCAGTAAGTCGTCAATATTCATTCGGACGGGATTCCAGCCACTGTGGCTATCATGACCGGAAGCGGCGGCGGCGGCGAGATGACGAAAGTAACGGGACTTCGGCTGTTGGCTTCTAGCTTTTGGCCGGTTTGAGAAGCGGAAGCGGCGGCGAAGATGGCAGCACGGGTCTTGATTCTGTTGACTTAGTCCGGTGACTTAGCTAACCTCACTTCATGGAAGTCAATGTACATGAGGCGAAGACACAGCTCTCCCGGCTGCTGCGGCGGGTAGCCGAGGGCGAGGAGATTACGATTGCGCGCGCCGGAGTCCCGGTCGCAAAGCTGATTGCGGTGGGACCGTCGAATGTGGCTCGGCCGCTGGGGTCCCTGGAGGGGCAGATTTACATCGCAGACGATTTTGACGCTCCCCTCCCAAGCGATGTTCTGGCTTCGTTCTTTGGCGGGGAAGCGACACCTAAGAAGCCAGGGCGCGAGCGGCCTGAAAAAGTCGCCAGAAAGCGTTCGCGGCGATGAAATTTCTGCTCGACACCATGGTCTGGCTGTGGAGCGTGGGAGAAGTGGGGCGCCTCAACCAGAGTGCCCGTGAACTGCTGGCCGATCCTGAACAGGAACTCTATTTTTCCGCAGCCAGCGTGTGGGAGATTGCAATCAAGGCTGGGTTGGGGAGGCTGGAGTTGCGGGAACCGCCGCGATTACTCGTACCAAGAGAGACTGCCCGGCAGCGACTGCGGCCCTTGCCGGTGACTTATTCTCATGCGCTGGGCGTTTACGACCTCCCGCTCTTGCATGGAGATCCTTTTGACCGAATGCTGGTTGCGCAGGCGCGTTCGGAAGAACTAACACTCATGACGGCGGACCGGGAGCTGAGGAAATATCCCGTGGAGTTGTTCTGGGCTGGGCGATAGGAAAAAGCCGCCTCGGGCAGGATGGTCGCTGCGTGAGGCGGCTTATCTGCAAACACTTCGCGCGGACAAGAGTGTCCGCGCTACACCGGCCAGCGCCACACTAGATCTCAGGCTGCGCTGGTCTTTGCTCCCGGCATCTGAAACGGCTCGTCGTAGCTGCCGCCGTAGATCTGCGGAACCTTCGATCCCATAGGCCGCAGGTAGGTGGCCAGCTCGCCACGATGGTGAATGCTGTGGTTGTTCAGGAAGCCGAGATAGAACGCGGCCGGCAGGTTGAACACTCCGAGAAAATCGACTGGCGTGGCTAACTGTACGGGAGACATGGCACGGACGCGCTCGATGCCGCGTTTCATCTCGCGGTCATACCACGCGACGAGTTCCGCAATGTTGGCGGGTTTATTGGCGCGAGCCGGTTCATCCATGGCGAACTTCATGTCGGCGATGGCATCGAGAAATTGAACATCAGTGTTCGCCAGGTGCCAGGCTAGGTCCCAGGCAGTGCGGGCATGGGAATCGGGCCGGTGGTCGCGTTTGTCGTTGGGAACGGCGGCGATGACTTTCTTAGTGGTTTCCATTTCGCGGGCAACACCATCGAGCATCATGGCGCAATAGATGGAGACGAATTCGGGAGTGGGCGCATGGCTGGGAGCGGGCATAAGATTTCTCCTTCGAATTGGGATTGTCAGCCGGAGTCGCGAGACCGGGCCAACGATGAAGCGCTACGTACTCTAGTAGAAAGAAAAGCGAAAATCAAGAGCAGGGGGAAAATAAAAGCGTGCTCGGACCGAGGCCCAAGCACGCTGATTTGATCAACTAAGTCTCGTGTTCTCCTGCCGTTCAAACTACACAGCCACAGGCTGTTTGGAACTGACCGGCACTGCCGTCAGCCAGCCGTAGCGATCTGCTTTCTTGCCATGCACGATCCCGTAAAACTCATCCTGGATCGATTTGGTGATGGCACCGATCTTCCCATTGCCCACCAAAATCTTATCGACCGAGCGAATGGGCGTAATTTCGGCAGCAGTGCCGCTGAGGAAAGCTTCGTCGGCAATGTAAAGCGATTCGCGCGGAATCGGTTGTTCAGCGACTGGAATGCCGAGGTCGCGGGCGATCTGCAGCACCGAATCGCGAGTGATCCCGGGCAGCACAGAGCTGCCAAGCTGCGCCGTCCGCAACATTCCGCCGCGCACCACGAACAGATTCTCCCCCGAGCCTTCGCTCACGCTGCCATTCACGTCGAGCGCAATCCCCTCGGCATAGCCGTTTACGATAGCTTCCATCTTGATGAGCTGCGAGTTCATGTAATTCGCGCCAGCCTTGGCCATCGTGGGCAGCGTGTTAGGAGCAATTCGCGTCCACGAAGAGATGCACACATCCACGCCTTCACTCGCGTCGGCCCCCAGATACTTTCCCCACGGGTAATTGCAAATGTAGACTTCCACCGGCAATTTGAGCGGATTGACCCCAACGTCGCCATAGCCGCGCAGAATCACAGGCCGGATGTAGCACGGCCATACGCCATTCCTTTTGACTAACTCAAGCATGGCGGCTATCACTTCGTCGCGAGTGAAAGGAATCTCGGTGCGATAGATGCGCGCGGAATCAAGGAGCCGCTGAATGTGCTCGGTAGCGCGGAAAATCGCCGGTCCGGCGGGTGGGGCGTAGCAGCGAATGCCTTCAAACACCGAAGAGCCGTAGTGCACCACGTGCGACATAACGTGAATCTTGGCATCGTCCCACGCAATGAACTTCCCGTTGTGCCAGACCTTTTCCGTCTTTTGAATGGGCATGAACGCTCCTTAGTCGGTTCTTCGGGATGCAGTGGAAGCGGCTTCCATCCAAGAACGGCAAAATGCGGTCCGTCCTGGGCCGGGCGGATACCGAAATCGCTCGCTCTCCCCGCCAATGCTCGCCGTCAACTACAGAATGCCGAACGGCTCAGCCCGGGGGAAGAGCATCTTCCTTGTGAATTATAACGTGGGGTGGAGCGAGAGCAACGACCCGAAGCGGGGATATTCTGCCGCGGTACCGCTTGAGCTGATCGCGGGCGATTGGGCAGCTCTGGCTGCCGACTTGTGCCTGCTATGGCTTCGCGTTGCCAGCGGTTCCGGACATTGGGCTTGGGGAACCCACGGCGGACCCGGCCGAAATCGCCGCCGTTACCGGACTCATAGCGGCAACATCCGAAACCTGCTTCCCACCCACTTCATCTCCGCGGAAGTACTCACCTTTGGCCGCACGCATGTCAGGCATGGCAGCATAGGGCTTGGAGTAGTCGTTATTTGCATTCCAGAAAAGAAAGCCCACCCCTCCCTTTTGCTTGGCTACTTCCACCTGCACCTCAACGTATTTGGGCGAGTAGGTCTTCGTCCGCCAGGCAAAGGCCTGCAGCCAGGGGCGAATGACCACGCCGCTGTCTTTGGTGATCAGCTTGAAACGGTCCATCGACTCGCCGATAAAGTGCTCCGGCGCGTCGCCCGGCTTGTCGTAGCCGTCCATGCCGAAAAAGTGCGAGGGATAAATCATGGGCGAGAGCACGTCGCAATGCTTGGCCATGGCCACAATGTCTTGGCCTGTATGGGCAAGGTCAACCGGACGTTGCCACGCCATCACTCCGAACACGTCCAGTGAGAGCAGCACGCCGGTGGGGTGAATCTGTGCATAAGCGCGCTTCAGAAATTCGGCAATCACTTCGGAACGCTGCATCTTGGCCGCGAGATCTGCGTTCTCACTCTGAAAATCGAAGCTCGCATCCTTCTGGTCGCCTTCCGCCGGAAAGCGCACATAGTCAAACTGCACTTCATCCACGCCCGACTCCGCCACGAACTTCGCCAGCGCAATGTCATAGTCCTGCACTTTGAGGTTGGAGGGATCGGTCCATACCAGCTTGCCGTTTTCGCGCCACGGCTCCCCGGTGCGATGCGACTTCACGGCCAGTTCCGGATGAGTGGTCACCAAGTGCTCATCGCGAAAGATCGCAATGCGGGCAATGGCATGCATATTCTGCGAATGCAGAAAGCGAATGAGCTTGGGTAAGTCGGAAATGTAATGGCGCTGTCCGGTGGCGAGCGCGTGATCGAAAGCAATGTTGACAATGCCGTCGCTATCCTTAATATCGAACACCACCGCGTTACCTCCGACTTCACGCCAATGTCGGATAATGCGCTCTCCATGCTCACTTCCGGCCATGACACCCGTTAAATAAATGGCTCGAACCTCGAAATCTCTTGCAACTGGCACTGGCTTCTCTACAATGGGCGATTCCAGAATTCCTGGGATCAGGATTTGCTCCCCGGGCTTGAGAAAGACACTCGGACGGTCGCCGTTGGCGCCACGAATCGCCTGTATAAGTTCGCTGGAAGTCAGGTACTTGGTTTTCTTGAGGTACTTGCGCGCAACCGACGGCATACTGTCGCCGCGCTGCGCCTGGTACAGGTCGTTTCCCGGGGGAACAAAAACGTGCGCGGGTGGTTGCATCTTCCGTGGGGCGTCGGCCTTGGCCGGGATCATCTGCGCGCCGTGGCTTTCTTGAGCTTGGGCGGTAGTAGGCGAGGTGAGGCTCAAGGCGGCCAAGGCCAGCCGGGACAGTAGAGCGGCAGCAGTTGCGTATGACGATCGGGACAAGGCTTTTCTCCGGAAGGGAAGTTCGTCTCGATTGTGGCTGGGTAACCCGTGACCTGCTAGTTACGTAGGGCTAGTTTGGCCGGACCTATTAGGACAGGGGCGCACGGGTACTGGACAAGATGGAAGGTTCCCCTCCGGGAGTCTGCAAATTATTTCTCTTGGGGAAACTGCCCGGCCCGGCAGGGCCACACAGAATGGTGTCTATACGCATCTAACGCGATGAGAAACATGGGAATAGAGCATGGGGGGCGGTTGGCGAATGGCTTGCACCATAGGGCAGCGAGAGGGCGGTAAACAGGGGGTTCCGCCCCGGGTGACAAAAATGAGCAGTTTCCCAAAAAACGCGCAATTTCCCGAAAGGAATCAAGGGCCTGAAATGAGAACGAATCTTGCAACCTTGCTCGACCCCACTCGCCGCAGCAATGATGCGTGTGAATTTGAAACGAGCTTAAGCCGCAAAATCGTCGGCCAGGATCAGGCGCTTGAAAAAGTCGCCGAGATCTATCAGATGTTCCTGGCAGGTATGAACGCACCAGGCCGTCCGGTTGGCAATCTCCTGTTCTTGGGCCCCACGGGATCCGGCAAGACTCGCGTCGTGGAAGCCATGGCCGAGTCGCTGTTTGGCGATGCTCACGCCTGCATCAAGATCGATTGCGCGGAATTTCAACACTCGCACGAAATCGCCAAGCTGATTGGCTCGCCTCCGGGATACCTTGGCCATCGCGAGACTCACCCTCTGCTCACGCAGGAAGCGCTCAACCAGTGGCACACGGAAAAGCTGAAACTCTCGATCCTGCTCTTCGACGAAATCGAAAAGGCTTCCGACTCGCTGTGGCAACTGCTCCTTGGAATTCTCGACAAGGCCACGCTCACGCTGGGCGATAACCGGCGCGTCGACCTTTCCAGGTGCATCATCATCATGACTTCCAACCTTGGCGCGGCTGAGATGAATGGCCTGGTGGATTCCAAACTGGGCTTTGCTCCGAGGCCGGTCCAGGTCGACAATTCGCTCGACGAGAAAATTACCCGCACTGCGGTCGATGCCGCGCGGCGCAAGTTCACGCCGGAGTTCATGAACCGCATCGATAAAATCGTGGTCTTCAAGACGCTGCGTCCCGAACACCTGACGAAGATTCTCGAAATCGAATTGGGCATGGTCCAGCAGCGCGTTCTGACAGCCTCGGGCGCGCACCAGTTTGTCTTCAATTGCACAAACAAGGTAAAAGAATTCCTGCTTCGCGAAGGTACCGACCCGAAGTATGGAGCTCGTCATCTCAAACGCGCCATCGAACGCCACCTCGTCTATCCGCTGGCCAATCTTGTGGCTACCGGACAGGTAAAACTCGGCGATTTTATCCGCGTCGATCTTCTCGGCGAGAGCAAGCTCACCTTTGTTAAGGAAGCCGAAGGAGCGATGGTGCCTGTGCTGCTCGAGCGTTATGGAGCCGCCACCGTCATGCCAGCCGCTGCCGCTGCTCGCGCCGCTCGTCCGGTCGCGCAGCGCAAAGAGTTTGGAGCCGGTTCGCTCAACGAGAATAAGTAAGTCAAGTTGCTGGTAGGTATGGGACACCGTGTGGACGGTGTCCCTTTTTTATTGGCGGCGAATTTATTGGCGGCGAACAGAGCCGCCAGTTCTCGCGGCCCCCGCCAAACGCGCCAGTACCTCGGTAATCTGTTCGTAACCCACTCCCCCGTGCGATTCTTTCTTGGCCGTCAAGAAGCCCAACAACCACTGCCAGAGCTGCTCTCTCTCCGGTAGCGGAAACTCAAGTGAGGTTATTTCATGTTGCAGTCTCCGGAACCCAAGTACTCGCCAGCCGCCGCTCCCGCCAACAGCTACACACCGCCCAAGCCGGCCACTGGTTCCATGGATCAGGCGACCATCGGCCGCTCGCTCGTCATTAAGGGCGAGGTGAGCGGTTCGGAATCTCTCTTTATCGATGGACGCGTCGAAGGCAAGATCAGCCTTCCCGGCCATCGCGTCACCGTGGGCCGCAATGGCACCGTCGCCGCCAATATCACGGCCGAAGAAGTTGTTATCATGGGCAAGGTTCAGGGCAATGTGGACTGCGCCGATCGTCTCGATATCCGCAATGAAGGCACGCTCACCGGCGACGTAGTCACGCACCGTTTCAGCGTGGAAGAGGGCGCCATTTTGAAGGGTGGAGTGGAGGTTCGTCACCCCGAGAAGAAAGATCAGAAGACCCCGCCCCAGCAGAATCCGGCAAAAACAGCGGAAGCGTCGAAGGCGATGGCCGCCACCGCCGCCACCACTGACAACAAATAAGTTTCGGCAACGAATGCGTTAACCGACGATTCGTAATCCGACCAGGGGACGGGGCTCTTGCCCGTCCCTACCTTTTTGCGTCAACAAAGCCCTCTAGCTAGCAACTTCCTGAAAAGCGAGTCTCGTTCCATGACATCCCAACAAGGCGCGTGGGACTCTCAGCCCGCTTCTCCCGTGGCGATTTCTTTTGCCGGCAAAGCGTGCCGCACGCGTTCCACTTCATCCGCCATCGCAAACTTCAGCTTCTCAATCCCCTCGCCCGTCACCGCGGAAATCGGATATAGTTTCAGCTTCTTGCGCGTGCACCATTGTTTCAACTTCTTGAGTTTCTCCGGATTGGCAACGTCAATTTTCGACGCGACCATCAGTGTGGGCTTCTTCTCCAAATCAGCGCCAAAGTTTTCCAGTTCCGCGAGAATCACCTCAACATCCTTCACTACATCCGCCCGCCCGCTCGCGTCGGAAACGTCCACCAGATGCACCAGCAGCCGCGTGCGCTCAATGTGGCGTAAGAATTGGATGCCAAGCCCCGCGCCCCCATGCGCACCTTCGATCAGCCCAGGAATATCCGCGACCACGAAGCTGACTTCGTTCCTCTTATCCCCCGCCAAAACCACGCCCAGATTCGGTTCAAGCGTTGTAAACGGATAATCGGCGATCTTGGGGCGCGCCGCCGAAATGCGCGAGACCAGCGTGGATTTCCCCACATTCGGATATCCCACCAGTCCAACATCGGCCAACAGCTTTAGCTCAAGCCGGTAAGTGCGCTCTTCGCCGGGCCGCCCATCTTCATGCTCGCGCGGAGCCTGATGCGTAGAGGTGGCAAACTGCGCGTTCCCTCGCCCGCCACGCCCGCCCCGCGCAATCACCACACGCTCGTCGGCTCGCGAGAAATCGTGTACCTTCTCGCCCGTTGATGCGTCATACACAACCGTGCCCACCGGAACTTTTAAAACGATGCCTTCGCCGTCGCGGCCCGTTTTGTTGGAGCCTTCGCCGTGGCGTCCGCGCTCCGCCTTATATTCGGGATTAAAGCGAAAATGCACGAGCGTATTGTGGCGCTCGCTCGATTCCATCCAGATGTCGCCACCCTTGCCGCCATCGCCGCCCGAAGGACCGCCGCGTGGAATGAATTTTTCCCGCCGGAACGCCATACAGCCATTTCCGCCGTCGCCGGCCTTAACTCGGATTGTGGTTTCATCGATAAACATAGATGGCGGCCGCAGCCTTCGTCCCTTTCAACAACCTTCGGGCCTGACTCTAACCTCTGAAAAAGCCTACTTAATGTTCAATATAAGAGTCTACGACCCTTCGCCCGAAATGCCGCTGGAGTACCCACCCATCCCCGCCGATCTTTATCAATGCGGCACTTTGTCCTAATCCCATGACCACTCCCGAAGTAACCAACAACAGCGAAACTGTAGCGCCACGATCGGAATGGTGGGGCGTCCTGCGCGATGCCACTGTGGAAGTCTTCTCCATGATGGCCGCCGCGAATGTGGTCGTGCCCCACGCCGGAGACGATCCGGTGATCGTCGCCGAGCCGGCCGATTCCTCAGTACTGGCTTACGTGACCGGAATGATCGGGATCGCCGGAGCCATGCGCGCCGTCTTCAGCCTACGGTGCAGCGAAGCCACAGCCACAAAACTCGCATCCCACATGTTGGGAGTGTCAGAGGAAGAAGCCGCCGAGCAAAGGTCGGATGCGATCGGCGAAATCTGCAACATGATCGCTGGCCACTTTAAACACCAAATCGGACTCGGCGCCGGCTGCACCTTGAGCGTGCCCACCGTGGTCATGGGTGGCAACTACAGCATCCACTGCTTGGAGGCCGGAGAGCGCATCGAGTTTCCGGCGATTTACGACAGCGAGACGCTTTTGATCACTTTGGACATCCGCGGAAGCAATCAAATACGTTAGTTCGCTTCCACCGGTTCGACCATCACGAACTTGCCCATCGTGCCCTTGTCCAGGAACTTGATGCGGCCGGTGATCTTTGCGAACAGCGTGTCGTCTTTGCCCCGGCCAACATTGAGCCCCGGACGTACGCGCGTGCCCCGCTGCCGCACAATGATTGTGCCGCCCGGAACCAGCTGTCCGCCGAATGCCTTAAAACCCAACCGTTGCGCGTTTGAGTCGCGCCCGTTTCGTGAAGTGCCTTGTCCTTTTTTATGCGCCATAAAATCAGTTCTCTGCGGCCAGTTGCCGGAAATTCGTTGCCAGTTGCTGGTGCCCCAGTTTCGCGCCCGCCCTTTGGGCGCTAACCTGGGCGACGTGTCATCCTGAGCGAGTCCAGATGTCACCCAACTCCAAGTTTGTCATCCTGAGCGAAGTGAGGCGAATGCCGAACGCAGTCGAAGGATCCCTACCTCACCCACGCCGCCAACCTACTTCTTCTTCGCCGCTTTCTTTGCCGGAGCCTTCTTCGCCGCTTTCTTCTTCGCCGGCTTCGCCGAAGCTTTCCCCTCGTGGGCCTCTTCGCGCGCCTCAGGAGCCTTCTTTACTTTCTTTTCTTTCTTAGGCAGATCCGGAGCCTTGAACGATTGTCCGTCGAAAGCGATCTCCGTAATCCGCACCGCGCTGTAATCCTGCCGATGCCCGCGCAGCTTCTTGTACTGCTTCTTCTTCTTATAGTGGAAGACAAGAATCTTCGCGCCCCGGCCCTGCTCCATCACTTCGCCGGTCACGCTGGCTCCCGAGCCCGGTTTCACCACGCTGCCTGCTTCGGAAGAAACCGCCAGCACCTCGTTGAACTCCACAGGGCCGCCAGTCCCAGTCAACTTCTCCACCCGGATAACATCCCCGGGAGCGACCTTATATTGCTTACCACCTGCGCGGATCACCGCGTACATAAGCTCCTCCAAAATTGCCTGTGTGGGGCGGACACTCTTGTCCGCCCAAAGCCAGACCGTAGTCCGGCCAATCAAAATCTTGTGCTTGCTGTTTTCCGCTCTCACCCCGTCACGCAACAATAGCGTGTCAGGGACTCGGCGCTGCGGCTTGTGACCGGAAACGCGGCGTGAGCCCAGAATGAGTCCGCCGGTACAGGCAAACTCAACTATTCTATCGTGCGCAGTCGAAATGGGTCAAACGAAACATAGCAGTGTGCTCCTTTGCAGATGTTCTTCTCCGGGGGAAAAAAAGCCCGCCGAGAGAGGCGGGGGGACTACTTGGCCGTAACGTTAGGCGTGTGCCGGTTGGGGGAAACGGGATTCGTCTATTTGTTCGATGTCTTCAATATTCGCGTCTCTGACAAGGGGCCTTGCAACGTGATCCACGAATGCCTCTACCACAACGCCCGGACACGCCTCTAGGACAGCGTCCAGCACTGCAGTGATTTTGACGGCAGAGGTATCTAAATGGTATTTGTGACAAAGATGTTCAGCGCCTTTGATAGTGAACCCAACACACTTTCGACCGCGCGGATAATTAGCCTCTAGTACGGTTAGCAGTTCATTTACCCTGGTCTCCATAACGCTGCAATCGCGGGTGATCACCCGGATGCAGTCCAAGCGCGTGTCTAACAAAGCGCGCGGCCGGAACTCACCGGTCTCCCCAGCGAGGGCAGCGTTGACCGATACCTGTATCTCGTGTGGCGTTCTCATGGCATTACTTGCTCCAAAGCTTCTTCGCGTATCGTATCTTCCAATCGATCGGTGCGCCTGGCAATTCAGGATCTTCGCCCACCCAATTCCACTTCTCTATCGTCCCTTCCGTCAGGGTGTTTTCCTGCTTTACTTTTTCCTCTCGCACCAAAGCAACAAAAGCCCGTCCCTGCACCGGCCTCATTTCTATGAGGTCGTAGGCTGGACCTTCCCCTAGAAATTCATAATCAGCGCTTGGTCTCCACGAATAGACCAAGATTGTCTGATCAGCCTCCATGTTATCTTCGTAGCACATGGGTCGGTTCAACCCTCTAAATGCGTGCTGCGCGCCAATCAAGCCGTCTTGGACAATCCCGTAAAACTGTGCCACTGGCGTTTTCCAGCCTGCACGTCCAAATGTCTGAACCGTAGCACGTCTGAGGCCAAACCTTACTACCTGGCTGGGATCAATGGGAGAGGGAGCCTCGACAGTATCAAAATATAACGTTGTCGTTACAGCCTCTCGCACTTTGCACCTTTATACCCCTATTTTCTCACACGGGCAAAGGATTTTTCACCGCCCAATGACTCAAGTGCAGTAACGCAAGTGCACAGTATAGGAACGCCATTTCACATCATAAGTTGCACGCCGGATGCTAGCTAGGACTGTGCATAGACGGGACAGTCGCGATTGTCAGCCACCATCCCGCAGCGGCTTCAAGTTCGCCAAGGTACTTTGCAGGTTGCTCTTGCCCCACGTGTGAAGTGTGTACTCTGCGATATTGAACAGGTCGTCCTCGGCGCGTTCGCGAGAATCGAAACTTAGCCATTAAACAGTGCCCGAATCAGCGGAACAAGATTGACGGAACAAGACTAGCGGGACGCGGGGATCTTGAGGGCCTTCCGTACGCGCCCAAACACATCCCCATCGGCGATGCCGCTAGAGTCGCCTTCGTCAATCGCCGTCCGCAGCGCGGCTAACTTGGCCTCGTACTCCCGTTCCTCGCGCTCCAAGGTTCGCAGCCCCGCGCGCACAACTTCGCTGGCGTTTTCGTAGCGTCCGCTTTTCACCTTGGTGGCCACAAAGCGGTCCAGTTCGCGGGTCAAATTGACGTTACGTATCGGCATTGGTGTCCGTCTTTTTCGGGCTGAGTAACATGCTTGCACTCTTGGCAAAGATTGCCAACATTGGATTTTGCGGTTTAGGGCTTCTGGTTCCTCCGAATCTTTTTCATCACATTTTTCTTGTTCGCTCATCACTGACTTGCACCCCAATCGCTGCGAAGATATCTCGACAGTACACCATCGAGGACTGCTCCAGTCTCCAGAGACGAACGCATTTCCGGTCGCAAACTTTTCAACGCTCTTTGACAAAATATGCCACGGTCGCACCTTCGCAAGTGCACGCCAAACGAAAGAATTCGAGGCTAAGTCGAATCTTTTGAAGACTTTGCCATTAACTGCCGTACTATCAATACTTTAACTCATTTTTGGTAGGGGGGGGGCCCCCCCCACACATTTCTGAATTCTCACCCGCCGATGGGCCCCACATCCTCGAGCGGTTTAAGGTTTTCTCCGCGCCTCCGCGCCTCCGCGCCTCCGCACCTCCGTGGTGAAAAAAGGCAGAGTAGATTAGAAGGCTAAGGAGTCGCCATGCGCTTCATCGACCGCGAAGAAATCTCCCGACGCCTCACTTACGAAGTCTGCATCCCCATCGTGCGCAATGCGATGATCGCGTTTTCTCGCGGCGAAACCAGGCAGCTTCTGCGCTCCATTCTTCCGTTGTCCGAAGGCCGTCTTTTTGGCGTCATGCCAGGCGCGCTCGGCGCGAACGCTCCATTTGGCGCAAAGCTGATCAGCGTTTTCCAGGAGAACTTTTCCCGCGGAATTCAGTCCCATCAGGGCCTCGTCATCCTCTTCGATCCCGAATCTGGCGCGCCCGTTTGCGTTCTCCATGCCGGAGAGATCACCGCCATTCGCACCGCCGCCGCGAGTGCGGTCGCGACCGACGCCCTGGCCCGCAAGGACGCTTGCCGTCTCGCCCTCCTCGGCTACGGCGAACAAGCCGAGACTCACGCCCGCGCGATCGGCAAGGTCCGCAATCTCGAATCCATCGTCGTTTGGGGACGCTCGCCCGACCGCGCCGGCGCCTTCGCCGAGCGCATGAAAAAGGAACAAAAAATTCCAGTCACGCCAGCAGCAACCGTCCAACAGGCAGTCGCCGAAGCCGACATCATCTGCACGGTCACGTCTGCAACCGAGCCGATCCTCAAGGGCGCGTGGGTGCGTCCGGGCGCGCACGTGAATCTGGTCGGATCAGGCTACGCGGGTCCTACGGAAGTCGATAACGATCTCGCCGTCCGCTCGCGCTTTATTGCCGACAGCCGTGAGGGCGTTCTGCAACAAGGCGCAGAGTTCTTGCGAGCCAAACAAGCTGGCCTGATCGGCGACGATCACATCGTCGCTGAGATCGGTCAGGTGTTAGCAGGAGAAATCGAAGGCCGCCGCTCGCCCGAGGAGATCACGGTCTACAAATCGCTGGGCCATATCGTTCAAGACCTGGCCAGCGCGTGGGCGCTCTTTTCGCAGCCGGAATGATTTAGTCGTGATACCGCCGCTCGCCCGCCGGAATGGCCACGTTCAGCCGGTTCTGCATCGGCGGCAGCGGACAAGTCGCATACGGCGTAAACGCGCACGGCGGATTGATCAGCCGATTGAGATCGAGCCACAACTCGCCCGGTTGCCCAACTCCGTGGTCGGGCAATTCGGTATACAAAAAGCGGCCCGCTCCGTACGTAGTCGTCTTGCTGGTCGCATCGCGCATAATAAAAAACAGCTCGGTCGATTTCGGATCCTCCAGCACTGGCTCCAGTCGCACCGTTTGCCCGTCAATCGTAAACTCTGCCGCGCCCGGCGCTGGGAGATGTGTCGTGGTCCCAAGCACAGTCGGAATGTCGAGCACCTTTGGCGGGTTATAAGGAATCCAGCGTGCATGCACGCGATAGGCGGCGTCTGGCGGATACCAGCGCAATCCGTGAAAGCCCACGCGTGTCGGCGCCTGCGGATCTTTAATCCGCAGCGCAAAGCGCCCGTCCCGATTGATCAAAATGATTGTGATCGTGCCGATAGTCAGCCTCGATGGCTTCTCAGCGTCGTCCGCGCGCAGCGCCTTTTCCTGCGCAGCGTGTCCATCTACAACAAAGTCTTTTGGAAATCCGCCAGCCGGAGCCAGCAGCCGCAGACTGCTTTTCTCCAGACGCACTACCCCGATATGCTCCGGCACTTTAGCGGCAATCTGTATGCGATTATCCTTGCCCGCTCCAAAACTGTTGTCCCCATCGCGCAGCCAATCCAGCCCGATCAGAGAGAGCCAGCCCTCAGGAGCTTGCAAGCCCTCCGCGCGCTTGGCTCGCCACGATTCAACCTCGCTGGCCCATTTGCTCTGGTCCGAGGCTGTATGTTCCGACGCATTCCGATCCGGCGAGTTCTTGCCGGACGAAGCGCTCATCGCGAGCGAGGCCGATAAGAGGGCGATTGCAACCATGGCCGCTAAGAAAGTGCTTTTCATGCTGAACCCCATCCCTGAAGACAAAAAGACCCTGCCCATGAACGGAACAGATGTCATTGTACCGTGGACCTACTCGCCGCACCGGCGAGAGGATCGGCGCTCAGCTGGGCGGCTCAAGCTTGTACTCATGGATAAGGAGCGTGCGCAGCGCTTCGTAAAGCCGCTCGCGTTCTTCTTCCAAGGCCATGCTCTGCCCAGCGAGCGAGGTAAGCCGGTCGTTGATCGCGTGCCGCGCTTGTTCGCAGGCTGCGGCTAGTTTGACGCCGTCGTGCTCCTGTAGTGCTTTCTCGTACAGCGGTTCCCATTCGGCCGACATCAGAATTCACACCTCCCAGGGTTCAGAAGGCGGACTGATGGCTCGGGCCTAAGCCATGTGTCAACACCATACACACAGCCGCGCTGCCATCCGCTTTACTCGGACGGTAGCGCGTTCGACAGTCCCCCTCGTAGTCAAATTAGACTAAAATCGGGGGTCAAGTCTGTGATTACACCGTAAATTGATTTCGCAGGAACCAAGTTGCGAAACTCGCCCTCCCGAAATCTGCAATATCCGGGCCTGTGGCGTTATCCCTGCCCATCGCCGGTCTTCAGAGTAGTGCCTGTACCCTAGCCCGCCTCTCTTCGAAATGTGGCGGCGGCTCTGCGCGGCCAGGACGGAGCAGAGCTCCGTCCCCACAAAACCTCCGTCTCTTTAGCCTCGCCTCTTGACCACTCTCGCCCCACCCGATAGCCTTTTCCTATCTGCTCATGGCCGCTCCTGACACGCCCGATGCGAGTCCCGTAACCAATTCACGGGAAAGCGCTTCCGTCCTCGATCCTGACTCCGCTAAATCGCAACTTTCGCCCGGCGATGGGGTTTCCACCAATGTGAGCAGCGCAGCCGACATTAGCTTGGCCATGGACCGCTTGGCGATGGACAGCGGCTTTCTGAACTTGGCCGGAACCCCGTCATCGGCCTCCGTTAACCGCGCTGTCTCCACCGAAGAGGCGACCACCGATGCTGACGTGATGCTCCGGGTCAAGGCCGGCGACGAATCGGCCTTCAGCTATCTGGTTCAAAAATACCGCCGGCCGCTCGTCGGGTTCATGTACCGGCTGTGCCACAATCCGGCAACCGCTGAGGAACTGGCTCAGGAAGTTTTTCTGCGCGTGTATCGCTCGCGCTTGACTTACGAGCCGAGCGCCAAGTTCAGCACGTGGCTTTATCGGATTGCAACCAATCTGGCTGTCAACCACGCCCGCGACACTCGTCACGAGCGCCCGGAAAACACCGTGCGCCTCGACGAACCGGATCAGGAAACAGGCAGCACTCCCGATCTGGCCGACGAATCGATCACCGCGGAAGAGCAACTCCTCAAGCGGGAGCGGCTGGCCGCCATTCGCAGTAAAGTCAACGCCCTGCCCGAGCGGCAGCGCATGGCCGTCATGATGCACAAGTACCAGCAGATGGACTATCGACAGATTGCCGCCGTGATGAAACTAAGCGAGTCGGCAACAAAGTCGTTGCTGTTCCGCGCCTACGAAACACTGCGCGAACAGTTGAAAGAATTTGTTTCGGGAAAATAAGAGGGACGTTGTATGGATTGCAAGGAGATTCACGAACTGTTGCCGGACTTGGCGGCTGGCTTCGCAGTTTCGACGCCGGAGGCCGAAAAACACATCGCATCGTGTAAAGCCTGCGCTGCCAAGTTGCGCGATTTTCGTCAGACCATGGCGCTGCTCGACGAGTGGCAAGTGCCCGAGCCATCGCCTTATTTCGATACCCGCCTTCAGGCGCGCCTGCGTGAGGAAATGGCGCGCCCGCCTGTCCCCTGGTATCAACGCGTGTTTCAGGGCGTTATGATGCGTCCGGTCGCAACCATGTCCCTGGCCGCAGTCCTGTTTACGGTCGCTATCGTCGCCGGCAACCGCTCCTATATTACGGAGACCGACACTATTGCGACCAAGCCTCCCGTGGTTGGCTTGCCCGTGCAGCCCGGAACCGCGGTCGGCGATCTGCAGGCGCTCGAGAAAAACGACGATCTCTATGCCGATTTCGATGTGCTCGACGAACTGCAAGTGCAGGATGACGTAACCGCGAATCCGTAAAAGCGGCGATTTTGAGTCGCGTAAGTTTTGGGCAAAGGTGATTTTGGGTGGCGCATCGCTTTAGCGCTACGGTAAGCGCTGCATAATTCACGGCGGCTTGAGCCGCTGAGGGCAGACACTCTGAACGTGCCATGTTGAGGAAGGCAAAACTCGCAATCTGTCTGGCGGCCTTGCTACTGGCTGTATCCGCGTCTGCCCAGATGCGTTCCCAGCCACGATCCGCGCCGCACCCACAGGCCGCCCCGCGAACGCCCCATAACAACGGACCGTCCCATCCCATGTCCGGCCCACGGCCGCCGCACAATCAGCCCGGCCACGCTGGAGCCTGGTTGCGCAACTACAAAAACCTGTCTCCCGAGCAGCAGCGGCGCGCCCTCGAAAGCGATCCTCAATTCCGTAGGCTTCCGCTGCAACAGCAAAAGCAACTGCAAAACCGCCTGCAGCACTTTTCCAACCGGCCACCGCAGGAGCAGGAGCGCATGCTAAGCCGCATGGAAACCTGGGAGCACCTGACACCCGGCCAAAAACAGCAGTCGCGCCAGATGTTTCAGCAGTTCCGCCAGCTGCCTCCCGACCGCCGTCAGGCGGTGAATCGCGCCATTCGCGGCATGCGCGATCTGACACCCGAGCAGCGCGACCGCCTCATCAATTCCGATCAATATCGAAGAGATTACTCACCGAGTGAGCGCAGCATCCTGAATGGCGCTGCTCATCTGCCGCTTGCCCCCGGCGGCCTGTAAACCGACACCGCCTGGAGAAGTCCGGCGCATCGGATTCCGAATCCCCATCTGACGTGCGATAGGCTTTCTTCGCTGCGATTACTCCCTGAAAATATTCTTAGCGATAAAGAAAACGTTCGCCGGCCGTTCCGCCAGCCGCCGCATAAAATATGGATACCATTCCGTGCCGAACGGAACATACACCCGCACTCCCCAGCCGTCCTTCACCAGAGACTGCTGCAGATCCCGCCGTATGCCGTGCAGCATCTGGAACTCAAAGGCATCCTTGCGAATATTTTCGCGCGTAGCAAACGCCTTCGCCTCATTGATAATGTTCTCGTCGTGCGTGGCCAACCCGTGAAACACTCCGCTCTTCATCAGGGTCTTCATCAGCTTCACGTAGCTGGCGTCCACTTCCGACTTTTTCTGGAACGCGATCTCCGCCGGTTCCTTATAAGCGCCCTTGCAGAGCCGTATGCGAATGCGGTCCGTCAGCAGCTTTTCAACGTCAGCCTCAGACCTCCGCATATAGGCTTGGATCACGGTCCCCACCGCCCCGGCATTGCCGGGCTCGCGATGCAATGCGTGCACAAAGTCGAGCGTGCGCTGCGTATAGGGAGATCCCTCCATATCCACTCGCACAAAGTTCTTCGGCGTCATACTTGCGGCCTTTGCGACCAGCCCGCGCACAATGTCATAGGCCATCGTCTCGTCCACATCGATCCCCATATGCGTCAGCTTAAGGCTGATGTTGGCGTTCAACTTGGCGGCGGAGATTTGATCGAGCATGCTGTGGTACAGTTTCTCGCTGGCCCGCGCCTCCGCGACATTGGTGACGTTCTCGCCCAGGTTGTCGATGGAAACACCTGCGCCCATCTTATTAAGCGCCGCCGCCGCGCGTACAGCATCCGCAACTTCCATCCCGGCGACAAAGCGCGCCGACGTTCGCTGCCCGAAGCTCGACCGCTCCGCGATTGCGCGCAGTGATCGGCTCTCGGAAAGCGCGATAAACAATGCCCTTAACATTGGAACCTCGATATTTGCCCGCACAGCATGCAGACCTTCAGCGTCGAGGCCTCGCACGGCGCGCCTAATTGTGACGGATTGTTACTGCCAGAGACGTTCATTGGCATTACATTATTTTTTACCACAAACGGACCTTTTTCCGCGTGATTGCCGTCACTTGGAGTTGGGCTTTAGGCTTTGGCATTTGGCATTTGGCGTTTGGCGTTTGGCAAAAAAACAATGCCAGCCTCCGAGAGCCCA
>Ga0182030_10000198_pt1 | contig 105374 bp, 96 predicted proteins | sample 812S3MmetaG_FD_121299 | JGI IMG/M metagenome (GOLD analysis project Ga0182030, IMG submission 121299) | Permafrost microbial communities from Stordalen Mire, Sweden - 812S3M metaG (Illumina Assembly) | ecosystem: Environmental > Terrestrial > Soil > Wetlands > Permafrost | place: Sweden...
GACCAAAGGAGAAATTGTTGCATCTATTTCTGATTTCTCAGGAAGGTCAATGGATTCGAGGAGCACAACAGATGAGAGCGCCTGCCCATACAACGCAGAATATCCGCCGGTGCTGAACACTGTGCCTTTGAATAAAAATGGCGAGAAGCGGCCGCGTTGGGCAATATCAGGCACACTACTGTAATATGGATTATTCACCAGCGTTCCATCAATGTATTGCTTCGCTTCATATCCTGCGCCGCCACGAACGAACAGTCCTTCCTGCTCGCCAATTTGTTGTGCGCCCGGCAATGTTTTTAATGCGGTAGTAATGTCGGCGTTCGATCCGGCAGTCGTTGCCACATCAATCGAGCTAAGCACTGCGCCCCGCTTGGAATCGCCGGCCGCAAATGATCCCGCGGTGATAGTTACTGCTTTCAACTCGCTCAATTGTTCTTTAAGCGATGCTTCTACTTTCAGTGGTTCATTGGCAATATTTATTTTTTGTTCAAAAGTGTTATAGCCAACGTTTGTCACAATCAGGATGTGTTCGCCTTTTTCTGTTGTGGTGAAATGAAAGGCCCCGGTCGAATCGGAAGTAGCGCCATCATAAGTATCCTTTAGCGATATGCTTGCGCCGGGAATGGGATGACCTTTTGTGTCTTTTACTCTGCCACTTATTGCAACCTGCGCCGTAAGCCCCGAGGAAATCCCTGACAAGATAAAGAGTAGAAAAAAATATTTCACAAACTGCAAATTTATCTCAAATGTAAAGTAGTTTACATTATAAACCAAATGATTTTTAAAAAAAATCATTTCACTCCTTCAATAGGGATCAGGACGATTGCTTCTACCATTTCTCCATTCACTTCCCTTATATCAAAATTTGCTTTTGCCCCAAACAATAGCTGCAAGCGGTTTTTAGTGCTGGTAAGACCAAAGCCATCTCCGTTCACAAAGCCATTCAACCTCCCAGAATTTTGGATCACCAGTTCATGAAATTCATCCCTGAAATCGGAAATGATTTTCACCTGGCCGCCTTTCACCTGCTTGCTGATGCCATGTTTGATCGCATTCTCTACCAATGTCTGCAGCATCATCGGCGGAATCGGTTGATTCAATGTGTCTTCATCAATATCATATTCAATCTGCAGCCGATCCTCAAAACGGATATGCTCAAGCGCCAGATAGTCCTTCACAATATTCAGTTCCTTCTCAAACGTTACTGTTTCTAATTTTTCAGCCTGCATGCTGCTGCGCAAAATGTTGCTGAGCTCAGTGATGGCAGTGCGTGCACGGTTAGGATTCTCATCAATCAATGCCCTGATGCTGTTCAGCGCATTGAAAATAAAGTGCGGGTTGATATGAGACTTGATCGTTTTCAGTTCCAGTTCTTTCACCAACGCTTCCAGCTTCAATGTGTCCAACTGTTGCTTGCGGCTTTTCTCAATGTAATGGTAGAAATAGTAGATTAATGTCCACGGAATTATTGATAGGCAATTCTGCAGCGTATAAGCCAAAAGCCTGGTCAAGAAATCAAGCTTATCTTTGCTGGTAGGAAAATGAAGCAGGCTGACTGTTCCGATTCTTATTAAACCATCAACAATGCACACGCAAATTATACCTGTTATCAGTTTAGGTATTACCCTTTCTACCGACAACAACAGCCAGTTGAATCTATGGATAACCAAACGGAATATATGAGTGACCAGAATGCCTGAAACCACCATTAATGCCAGCCTTTGAAGTAAAATAAAAGGCACTTTCTGGTCAAATGTCAGTGACAAAAGGATCCAATACAATGCTAAAAACCCCCATCCACCGATCTGGCACCACCAATAATATCTTGTAAAATTTTTTGGCATTATCTTATTTGGTCAAAGCTATAAGTTTCCGCATCTTATCTGACACTAATTTGTATTAGTGGCTAAATAGATAGCTTGTCGGTTATTCAATCTATGGATTTTATAAATAGCATTCTTACAAAATCCTTCAAAAAAGATCTAACCTCACCGGAAAGATAAGGCCTTTCAAATACTGTGCACCCGGCAGTTTCGTTATATAAAATTATAAATTGTACATTTACATTTAAAGGTTAATAATGCTCGAAATAAGCACCGGCGCTCTACTAAAGACCATCAATTCCCCGGCAGATCTTAAAAAATTGAACAGGGAGCAGCTTCAGCAGGTAACTGATGAACTACGCCAGTATATCATTGATGTGGTTAGCGTGCAGGGCGGCCATTTCGGCGCAAGCCTGGGTGTGGTTGAATTGTCAGTTGCGCTCCATTATGTTTTCAACACTCCTTACGACCAATTGGTATGGGATGTTGGCCATCAGGCATATGGCCATAAAATTTTAACCGGCCGCCGCGATAATTTTATTTCCAACAGAAAATATAATGGCCTCAGCGGTTTTCCCAAGCGCAGCGAAAGTGAGTACGATACTTTTGGTGTTGGCCACTCTTCTACTTCCATCAGCGCAGCGCTTGGCATGGCAATGGCTGCAAAATATAAAGGCGAAAAAGACAGGAAATCTGTCGCCATCATCGGCGATGGTGCAATGACAGCGGGCATCGCATTCGAAGGAATGAACCATGCAGGCGTGGCAGATACTGACATGCTGATCATACTCAACGACAACTGCATGAGCATTGACCCCAACGTGGGCGCATTGAAGGAGTATCTTACGGATATTACTACTTCTCAAACCTATAATAAATTTAAGGACGATATCTGGAAAGCGCTTGGCAAGCTGCCAGTCGGCAAACGCTTCAGCCGCGAAGTGGCAAGCAAAATTGATCACAGCATTAAAAGCTTTTTAAACAAAAGCAGTAATTTGTTTGAAGCATTGAAGCTTCGCTATTTCGGGCCCATTGACGGGCACAACCTTACCAAGCTGGTGGATACCTTGAACGATCTGAAAAGCATCCCCGGCCCCAAGCTGCTACATATCATTACCACAAAAGGCAAAGGCTATTCCCTTGCAGAAAAAGATCAGACCAAATGGCATGCACCTGGTTTGTTCGATAAGATAACCGGGGAGATTTATAAAAAAAGATACGAGACCCCGCAGCCGCCAAAATATCAGGATGTGTTCGGCCACACGATAATCGAGCTAGCGGAAAAGAACAAAAAGATATTTGGTGTGACACCTGCGATGCCTTCAGGGTCTTCATTAAAATTTATGATGGACCAAATGCCCGACCGCGCATTTGATGTAGGCATCTGCGAGCAGCATGCAGTTACATTAAGCGCAGGAATGGCCACTCAGGGAATGAAAGTCTTCTGCAATATCTATTCTTCGTTTATGCAGCGTGCATACGATCAGGTGGTGCACGATGTCGCAATTCAAAATCTGCCGGTAATATTTTGCCTCGACCGCGCCGGACTGGTTGGCGAAGATGGCCCAACACATCATGGCGCTTATGATATTCCTTACATGCGCTGTGTGCCCAACATGATCGTGAGCGCTCCTATGAATGAAAGCGAACTGCGCAACCTGATGTACACGGCACAATTAGATTCCACAGCCAATCCATTTGTGATCCGCTATCCGCGTGGCGAAGGCGTGATGCCGGAATGGAAAACAGAGATGAAGGAAATTAAAATCGGTACCGGCAGAAAATTAAAGGACGGTACTGATATTGCCATCCTTTCATTGGGCCATCCGGGGAATTTTGCGGCAACAGCTATCCGTGACTTGAAAGCAGATGGATTGAATGTGGCACACTATGATATGCGCTTTGCAAAACCGCTGGATGAAAAACTGCTGCACGAAGCCCTCAGCAAATTCAATAAAATAATTACTATTGAAGACGGAACTATAGTTGGTGGCTTTGGAAGCGCGGTGCTTGAGTTCATGTCTAAATATAATTACAAAACCGAAGTCAAAATGCTTGGCATACCCGATGCCATTGTTGAGCATGGCACATTGAAAGAGCTTCATCATGAATGCCATTATGATGCAAAAGCAATAGCAGATGCCGTGCGGGAAATGATGAATGATAAGATCAAAGTGAGCGGATTGAATCAATAAAATTTTTCTGAAATAAAATAACAAGAGCCGTTCTGATAAATTGATGAACGGCTTTTTCATTTCATGTTTTCATATTTCCTTAACATAACAATTAATAAAATTTTATGGAATGAAAAATGATCGGCATCGTTATAGCAAGCAAAATTTCTTATATAATGAAACGCTTTCGCTATTTGTTGCTATCGTTATTGACTTTGTTCATGGTGATGCTTTCTCTGGCCGCGCATTATTATTACAAAGGTTTTTATAAAATCAAAACACCTCATTTCAACTTAATAAATCTTCCGGCTGAAGCAGAGGTTTCAAAAATCAATATGAAAGCCAGTGAGCTGAAAAAATTTGCCAGTGACAAAAAGTTCAGCAAGAAATATATTTTTCTGGTTGACATGAGCATTCCATCCGGAAAGAACCGCTTCTTCGTTTATGATATTTCAAAAGATTCCATTATCATGGCTTCATTGGTAGCGCATGGCTCAGGCGATCATGGCTTCAGACTGAACCCAACATTTTCAAACCAAAAAGAGAGCGGGTGTACCGCTTTGGGGAAATATCGCATCGGCAAAAGCTATGCTGGAAGATTTGGCACCTCATACAAATTATATGGCCTTGACAGCAGCAACAGCAATACGTTCACCAGGAACATTGTTTTGCATGCTTATGATTGCGTTCCAGAAAGGGAAACTTATCCATACCCTATCTGCAACAGCCGCGGCTGCCCGATGGTGGCGCCTAAATTTTTAAAACAACTTGAACCTATCGTTGATAAGAGCAATCAGCCTGTTTTGTTATGCATATTCAATTGAGTTAATAGGGATAAGGCAACGTCTGAACATCGAGTGAAAGAAATATGAGGGTAAAAGAGGACTTAAAAAGTCCGCGGGATTTCTTCTTCTTGAGGCCGGTTCTCATTGAACTCAAGTATGAAGTTGTTCATGCCTTCACCCACCATGATGTTCATGTATTTCTGCTGCACCAGTTCCAGCATCGAAAGGAAAAGAAAGATGGCATGAATGCGGTTCTCGCAAGAAGAGAATATTTTTTCAAATGGCACTACTTTTTCGTCCTGTACCAGGCGCAGCATGTGTTCGCGGCTTTCTTCCATGGTATAATTGTATTCCACCACAGTGTGCACAGGTTTGTTCTGTCTTTCCTGCAGGCGCTGTATCACCCGCTCAAAAGCTTTCATCAGCTTGAACAGCGTGATGTTCTGTATCTCGGTTCCCTCGCTGTTTTCTTCGCCAATATGCGACAATTCCTTTTGCAGGTTGCCACGCCTTGCCATAAGCATGCGCATCGCTTCCATTTCGGCCATGCGGGCAGAAGCTTCTTTGTAGCGCTTATATTCAAGCAATTTATCAATCAGTTCCTGGCGGGGGTCAATTTCATTTCCCTGTTCATCCAGTTCCTTTCTGGGCAACAGCATTTTTGCCTTAATGCGCATCAGTGTTGAAACAAAAAGTATGAACTCGCTGGATAGCTCTATGTTCATGTTCTCTTTTTCATGGATGAAATGGAGAAAATCCTGAATTATTTTATTGATGGGCACGTTGTAGATATCCAGCTCGTCACGCTCGATAAAAAAAAGCAAGAGGTCGAACGGGCCTTCAAACTGCGGCAGCTTTATCTGATAAGAAGTATTGCTCACGAAATTTTTTTAAAACCAAAATGCCAACTACAAATCGTAGCTGGCAAATGTAATAAATAGTATGAGGTTAAAAGTTGAGGTGTTGATAAGTATAAACCGCATTTTGCTGCCAATCAACTTTTCAAGATCGCAACTCTTCAACCTTCTCAGAACTTATACGCAATCCCGATGCCGAACAATTCCTGGATCTGCGGCTTGGGGCCACCCACCGTGCCATCAGCATTTACCGACTTTATGTCGTTGTCATAAATAATATTCACCGACAAGCTCATGCTGATATATTTGGAAACTTTTACAGCGATCACGTTTGTCCAGTTCAGGCTAATGTTTTGCGGGTTATGCAAATAATTGGAAAATAAATCGAGCCTGCCATTGTACACAGCACTGGTGCTTATTTTCTTATTGTAGCCGATGCTTGCAAAAGCACCAAACTCAAACCTTGACTTTTTTGCCGTATCTACACCATAGGCACCTTTCAGTGAAAGAGAATCATTATTCACAATTACCCATCTGGCAGTTGCAGGAGAAATGAAAAAAGAAAAATTATCATTTGGCTTATAATTCAAGCCCGGCGATAATAAGATATAAGCAGGAGCTAAAAAATCAGAAGTCAATTGTTTTGGAAGATTTGCAGGGTAGGCGTATCCCGGCGCAAACTGGCTCCTGAAATTGAAAAGCCCGCTGATGTACCAGTTCTTGCCAATGTCATAGCCGTATTTTGAGAGCAGGTCAATGCGGTCATCTGCTTTTCGGGTGCCAAGACTGGTGGTGCTCACAAAACCATAGGCCAGGTCAAGCGTGTTGTCCCAGGCATGCTTACCCTTTTTATAATATGCATGCATATTTAAAAATGTAGAGAGCGACAAAGAAGAATTATCACCACCGGCAGCCCAGTTGCTCAATGCTGCCTGGTTAAAATTCAGATTATACAATCCGCCAAACTTCCATGTTTTAGGAATGGTATCGTTCGGGTCCTTTTTAATATCCTTGTTTGCTTCACTCTTCAATTCCTGCACTGTTTTATCCTGAGCAGATATACTAAGCACAAATAAAGCTGCTATACAGCTTATCAAAATTCTTTTCACGGTATAAAATTTTTTTATTAAAAAAGAAAATGCCAATCAATTTTTTTCAGAGACAGCAATTTTGGGCTGCAAATGTAAATAATCAATTGGCAAACAAAAAGAAAGTTATTTCTTTAAAGAATCGCGGATTTCTGTCAGCAATTTCTCTGTTGCAGATGGTTCTGCAGCAGGCGGAACTTTTTTGTGTTCGATGCTCTTGAAAGCTTTTACGATCAGGAAAAGAATAAATGCAACGATGACAAATTTAATAACAGCCGCCAGGAAACTGCCATATTTCACAGCTCCCCATGCCAGCTTATCAATGTCTTGCAAATTGGCCGCCTTAAGAGCAGGCGCTAACAACAAAGGCGTTATCACGTTGTCAACCAAGGAGGAAACGATAGCACTGAATGCAGCTCCGATAACTACTGCAACGGCAAGGTCGAGCACGTTGCCGCGCATCACGAAGTCTTTAAATTCTTTAAGCATACTCATAATAGTTGGTTTTTAGTGTTTGAAAAATGAGTTTGAAAATAAGAAAGAAAATCTGAAAATAAATAAATTATTATCAATACATAACATATGTCAGGAAAAAAGATAAATGCTACTTCTTCAACCCGGGGAACTGCATATCGAATTTCTTCAGGGTCTCTCTCAATACAGTCGCGATAGTGTATTCTTTGTACCAGTTCTGATCTGCCGGAACAATTGTCCATGGGATATAATTACAGTTTTCAAAACACTCCTCGTACATTTTCATATAATCATCCCAAAGCTTTGCTTCCACAAAATCATTTTCATTGTACTTCCATTGTTTGGTAGGGTCTTTGATTCTTTCATTTAAGCGGCGCTGCTGTTCTTCTGGTGAGATATGAAGATAAAATTTCAGGATCATAGTATTATTGTGTTCTGTCAATAATTTCTCGAAATCATTAATGGAATCCATCCTTTTTTTAGCCGTCTTGTCATCGCACCATTTGTGAACACGTGTGATCAGTATATCTTCATAATGCGAGCGGTTAAAAATCTGAATCATCCCTTTGGCAGGAGCATGCGCATGTACGCGCCACAAAAAATCATGAGACAATTCTTCTGCAGTGGGCGTTTTGAATGATTTAACAAGAACACCCTGCGGGTTAAGCCTGCCACAAACATTGCGAATGGCGCCATCTTTACCACTTGCGTCCATACCTTGTATTACAACCAACAAAGAATGTTTCGATTCGGCATACAAAAGGTTTTGCAGATCATCCAACTCAGGAAGGATTCTTTCCAATTTTTCTTTTGTTTCTTTTTTATCAAAGTCTTTTGGCGCACGCGTATCAATATCCTTGAGTCTGATGGATGGCATACAACTATTTTTTACTGAAGATAAAAAATCCTGAATTCATACTTTCAGAAAATATGAATTCAGGATAAATGAGCATACGGTTGTTAAACGGACATGATTTCTTTTTCTTTGGCGGCAAGATGCTTTTCAATCAATGCAATGAATTTGTCCGTTATATCCTGCATTTTCTTTTCTGCATCCTTAGCTTCATCTTCGCTCAATCCTTCTTTCTGCAATCTCTTTATTTCTTCAATCGCATCGCGGCGTATGCTTCTTATAGCAACCCTGGAATGCTCGCCCTCCCCGTTAGCCCTTTTTACAAATTCCCTTCTTCTTTCTTCTGTTAAAGGAGGCATAAACAGCCTTATAATGTTTCCGTCATTTTGCGGCGTAACGCCAAGGTTAGCGGCTATGATAGACCTTTCAATTGGCTGAAGCATATTCTTCTCCCATGGCTGGATGGTGAGCGTGCGGGCATCCAAAGCCGAAACATTGGCAATCTGGCTGATTGGCGTATTAGAACCGTAGTAATCAACCACGAGACCTTCCAGCATTTGCGGGCTTGCCTTACCAGCTCTTATCTTAATAAGCTCAGCTTCCAGATGGCTGATCCCTTTTTTCATGGAGTCCTGAGCATCTTCCATAATCAATTCCAGTTCTTCTGACATATAATAAATGAATTAAGAAAAATGCAAACCTACATTAAAAGAGAAATCGGGCAAAGGAGATAAATAAAAAATGAAGGTTAACCCGGAATTAGTTTTTTTGCTCCAGCACAGAGTCATTGGTAAAAGAAACAAGTTTGGATGGTTTCAACTCGATGTTATCCTGTTTGGAAACCGGAGAAGCTTTTGTCGCAACAGTGAGCACTGGCCTTGATTTCACGTAATACAGTAACAAAATAAACCCAAAGAAAAGTGCAATGACTGAAAAAATAAGCAATGTGCAACCTATAGACCTGCCCAGATAAACAAGCGCAACTACCGATAAATTAATAGCTACCAGTGTCAAGGTAATAGCCCGGTGAGAAAACCCTTTATCCAATAACAGATGATGTATATGATTCCGGTCAGGGCTGAACGGAGAGCGGCGATAGAAGATGCGGATTGCAAATACCCGCAAAGTATCCAGCAATGGCATCATCAAAATAGCAAACCCGATTGCCGGTGCAGATGCAACCGGATGGCTCACATCGGTTGTATTAGCGACATTAATAAATTTAATGACCAGAATAGCGTTTATAGAACCAATCAGCAATGAGCCTGTATCGCCCATAAATATTTTGGCCGGCTGAAAATTAAAAATCAGGAATGCCAGCACACTTCCTGCCAATGAAAAAGCAAGAATAGAATAAGAAAGCATATTAACATCGAGAAAATAGAACCCGAATATGCTCAAAGCCATCAGGCCCAAAGTACCTGCAAGGCCATCCACCCCGTCAATGAGGTTAAAAGAATTGATGATCACAATCACTGCAAAATAAGTGAGCAACAAGCTGAACATTTCCGGTACTTGATAAATCCCCAGAAAGCCATGCATGCTTCTGATTTGAACCCCGCCGTAATAAATAATCATAAAAGCTGCCAGCACCTGCCCAATGAACTTCTTTATGGGCGAAATAATGAGTATATCATCTTTTAAGCCCAGAAAGAAAATAATCAATGCTGCCGCAATAAAATACTGAAATTCGGATGATTGTTCAAAATGGATGGTCAGCAGGCAGCCAAATGCAAAGCCTGCGAAAATGCCAATGCCACCAAGAGGGGTGATTGGTGTGTGATGAAGCTTGCGTTCGCCATCAGGAACGTCAAAAAGCTTCTTCATCTCAGCTACATTAATAATAACTGGTATTGCAAGGAATGTTATAGTAAAAGAAATGACTACAGAAAGCAGAACATCAAACATTAGCCTCGTTTTGATTGGTACAAAAAAATAGTTAAATCCTGGCTTTTATAAAACCAATCTTCAGACAAAAAATTGTATGCAAGGTAGCAGTATATTTTAAAGGGAACAAAATCTTTCAATGCCGGATATGCGATCAGAAAGGAGAATGTGAAAACAAGATAAACCAAAACTTTAAGATCTGCAACCGTTACTGCAAAAATAATTCTTTAGTTTTGTCTTCTAATCAATTTTCAAATCATCAAAATGGCTGAATTAAAATCAATCGCTTCTCAGGTCAGAAGAGATATATTAAGAATGGTGCATGGTGCAAACAGCGGCCATCCCGGCGGATCTTTAGGATGTGCTGAATTTTTTACTAGTTTGTATTTCAGCATCATGAAACATGATCCGCATTTCAGCATGGATGCAAAAAATGAAGATGTCTTTTTTCTATCCAACGGACATATTTCTCCCGTATTTTATGCAACGCTTGCCCGCGCAGGTTATTTTGATGTAAAAGAGCTTGCTACTTTCCGTAAAATAAATTCCCGGCTACAGGGGCATCCGGCCACACATGAGCATTTGCCCGGCATACGCGTTGCGAGCGGCTCTCTGGGGCAAGGCCTGAGCGTGGCCATAGGCGCTGCGCTTACTAAAAAGCTCAATAAAGAAAATAGCATTGTATTCTCTCTTCATGGTGATGGGGAACTGGAAGAAGGCCAGATATGGGAAGCTGCTTTGTTCGCTGCTCACCATAAGGTAGATAACCTGATTTCTACTGTTGATTGGAACGGACAACAAATAGACGGCACAACCGCTAACGTGGCAGGGTTAGGGGACATCCACGAAAAATTTGCAGCTTTTGGCTGGACAACTTTGGAGATAAAAGATGGCAATGATATGGACGAAGTCATTGCAGGCATCAATAAAGCAAAAGAATCAGTTGGCAAAGGCAAGCCTATTGCAATTATGATGCACACAGTAATGGGCAAAGGCGTTGACTTTATGGAGAATGACCACAACTGGCATGGCACTGCCCCCAATGATGAACAACTTCAAAGAGCATTGGCTCAGTTGCCGGAAACATTGGGGGATTATTAATATGACATTGGGGCAATGACTCAATTGCTCGATGTAAGACCTAATAAAAAAAACAAATAATAATTAATTTCTGAATGAAGAATTGAGGCATTGAGCTATCGGGCCATTTTCAAATTTCCATTAGCTTTTCAAATCAATCTGCTGCAATGCGGCTTTGCGCGATGGGAACCAGGATGCGATGAAGGCAACTATCAGTATAGTTGCAAATACCAGCAAAAAATCTGTAGCTACTAACTTCACCGGATAATAGTCTATCAAAAACGAACCGCCCTGCAAAGGCACTAATTTGTATTTTACCTGTAGCCAGCCTACAAAAACCGCAAGCAAAATTCCGGTAATGCCTCCTATTACAGCAAGCAAAAAACCTTCGCTCAAAAAAATTCTCTGAATATAGTTATTGTTTGCACCAAGGGCTTTCAGCACATCAATATCTTTTTGTTTTTCCAGTACCAGCATGGTAAGGGCGCCAACAATATTAAATGCAGCAACAACAAGAATCATTGTGAGCACGCCATATATCACCCATTTTTCAGTGCGCATAACACTGTATAGGCTTTTGTTCTGCTCATATCTTGTTTCCACTTTGTAATGCTCACCTAATAATTTTTGCAGCTCCTGTTTCACTTTATCAGTTTGGTTCTCGTCTTTCAAAGCAATCTCTGCGGCGCTGAATTCGTCTGGCTGCAGACCCAGCATGCGTTTCATGAAATCAATGTTTGTGAAACCATATTTATTGTCAAAATCCTGCTGGATAAGAAATGCGCCTGCAGTAAAAATATTTTCTGTGCTTAACGATGATTGAGGATCGGCAGCACTCAATTCATTTGTTTTTTTGAACAGATAAGCTGACAGCGGAAGTATGTCCCGGTCAGCCTCCACACCCAATGCGTTTTCAATGCCAACACCAAGAACAACAGATGGATGATCCGCAGTGCCGATATCAAACTTTCCTTTCACCACTTTTTGTTCAATACCTGTCAGGTGAACATAATTGCTGTCAACACCTTTCAGGCTCACAATAGAAAGCGGCTCGCCATTTTGCAGCAGCGCTTTATCTTCCACCACTAATGAATAAGCCCTTATCCCGCCAAGAGATGATAATTGTTTTAACTGATCATTTGAAAGCGTAATTGTTTTGCCTGTTTGCGGAGATATTTTCAGATCAGTATAAAAAGAAGAGTAAAGAGATTTTACGAGATCCTCAAAGCCATTGAACACACTCAGCACTAATATCAATGATGCAGTGCCGATAATGATTGCAAGCACGCTCACCCATGAAATGATATTGATGGCATTAGTAGATTTTTTTGCTTTAAAGTAGCGCCAGGCGAAGAGGAAGTTCATAGTTGGTATTTGATAGTCAGTTGCTTCTGCCCTGAACTATGAGCCATTATCTTTTATTTTTTTAAAGACAGCTTCCATTTTATCTACATAATCCAGCGTATCGTCAATAAAATAGCTTAGTTGCGGCATGCTTCTCAGTTGATTCTTCACGCGGCTGACGAGTTCTTTTTTTATTTCCCAACTGCGTTCTTCGATTTTTTTCATTGCTGCGGCTGCGTCTTTCACATTGAACATGCTTATCTGAACCCTCGCTTCAAAAAGATCGGGTGTTATTTTTACCGACGAGATAGAGATCATCCCGCCATCAATCATGCTAAGTCCCAGCCGCTGAAAAATATTGCTCAGCTCTTTATGCAAGAGCCCCGCCACCTGCTTTTGTCTTTTGCCTTCTTCCATGTCATTGAAATATAAACTGTAAATTTACAGTTTATTTAATTGCCATTCTGTCCGTTTAATCATCCTCAGAATGATTTTTGTTTTATCGCGATTCAATTATTTGTAATCTATAATGAAGAAGTTCTCCCGCATTCTGCAATATGTGTCTCAACCTAAATACAGAGCCAAACTATTTTTCTATCTGCTATGCACCGTACTTTCGGTGCTTTTTGGTCTGGTGTCTCTGGGAATGCTAAGCCCTTTTATGGAATTATTGTTCAAAGGCGCACATGCGCCATCGGGGCAAGCGGCCATCAGCAGCAATGCGGTGGGTGGGCTGAAACATTATATCAGCCTGATCATCGATCGCTATGGCGGAGTTGTTGGTCTTATTGCTATTTGCATACTGATCATTGTTACTACGACGTTTAAAAATGTATTCCTCTATTTATCTTACTATATCTCATCGCCGATTCGGACGGCTACCATTACGCATCTTCGAAGCGAACTGTATGAAAAAATATTATCTCTCCCCATCGGTTATTTTACAGAAAGAAGAAAGGGTGATTTGATATCGAGAATGACAAATGATATTTACGAAATAGAGTCTTCCGTAGTTGCCACATTAGAGGGATTGATCAAGAACCCTTTGACGATCCTGGGTTATCTGGTGTACATGATCTATTTAAGCCCCCGGTTATCTCTTTTCCTGATCATACTTTTGCCGATCACTGCATTTTTTATCGGCCGCATCAGTCGCTCGCTAAAAAAACAGTCGCAGGCCGCAGCAGAAAAACTGGGAGAAAGTTTGTCCGTGCTGGATGAAACGGTATCTGGCATCCGCGTGATCAAAGGATTCAATGCAGAGCCTTTACTGAGAAATAAGTTTGTAGGCATCAACGACCTGCTTTTTTACATACGCAATAAAATGAATGCCCGCCGTGATCTGGCATCACCATTAACAGAAGTGCTTGGGGTCACGGTGCTTTGTACCATTTTGTATATTGGAGGCCGTCTGGTGCTTACTAATTCTGCGAGCGCATTGCCCGCCGGCGATCTGATGACTTATATTGCTGTTTTCGCCATTATGATCAATCCGGCAAAAGATCTCTCCACTGCTTTTTTTAATATGCAGCGGGGTGCGGCAGCTATGGAACGTGTGGAAGAATTATTGAAAGCGCCTGTTTCTATTGAAACGAACCCTCACGGGAAGCAGTTTGTATCTTTCACAGATAAAATAGAGTTCAGAAACCTGACGTTTGCGTATGAAGATGCCACCATTCTTGACAATATCAATTTAAAGATCGAAAAAGGGAAAACGGTCGCATTGGTCGGATCATCCGGCGCGGGAAAATCAACACTTGCAGATTTGGTGCCCAGGTTCCACGACGCTTCCTCAGGTGAATTGTGGATTGACGGAATAAACATCAAAGACTATTCCCTGAAATCAGTGAGAGCACATATGAGCATTGTGACGCAGGAGCCTATTTTGTTCAATGATACGATTGCGGCAAACATTGCATTGGGAAAACCAGATGCCACCATCGAAGAAATTATAAGCGCAGCTAAAATTGCCAATGCGCATGATTTCATTATTAAAAAAGAGGAGGGCTACCAGGCTAATATCGGCGACCGTGGCAGCAAGCTGAGCGGCGGCGAAAGGCAGCGGTTGACCATAGCCAGGGCTGTTCTGAAAAACCCACCAATATTAATATTGGATGAAGCTACCTCATCATTGGATACGGAAAGCGAGCGCCTCGTGCAGGATGCCATCAATAAGATGATGGAAAACCGCACTAGTATTGTGATTGCGCACAGGCTTAGTACCGTGCGCCATGCAGACGAGATAGTGGTGCTGCAAAAAGGGAAAATAGTTGAGCGAGGCACGCATGAAGAACTAATTGCCTACAATGGGTTTTATAAAAAGCTGGTGGATATGCAGGAGGTAAAGTAGCCCGCTTGCCAGGCACTTCCGAAGTTTACATTTTAGAAAAAGCTGCTACAATATGAATCGTCAACCAACCTTGAATGATTTATCTAAAACCTTCTTATCATAACCACGCCGGCAATCAGCAAAACAACGCCGGCAATTTTTCCCAAAGAAATCTCTCTGACCGCAACCCCCAGCCAGCCAAACTGATCGAAGAGCATAGAAGCGATCATTTGCCCGGCGATCACCAAACTAAAAGCCAGCACCACGCCCAGCTTTGGCAATAGAATGACAATTCCCGCCACGAAAAAAGTGCCAAGCAAGCCGCCTGTCCAGATCCACCAGGGATTTTGCCTTGGCTGCAATGCCTGTACATAGAACTGCTTTGTAGCTATCAAGTATAAGAAAAGCGCTATGGTGCCAACAGCGAATGATACGAAAGCTGCATATACCGGGCTGCCAATGGCTCTTGACAGCCGGCTGTTGATCGCAGCCTGCAACGGGAGAATGGCGCCTAATGAAAGGGCAGCTACAACTAATAAAATCCGTGCTTGCATAAACAGTTTTTGATTGGTTAAAATAAAAAAGGGATTGCATCAGCAATCCCAGTAAAATTATGCGATAAGAAAATATTATTTGTTCATTGTTTGCTTTGCTTCGATACTGAGCGTAGCATGAGGCACAGCACGAAGCCTTGCTTTGTCTATGAGCTTTCCGGTGACACGGCAAATGCCATAAGTCTTGTTCTCGATGCGCATCATTGCCTTTTCCAGATGGTCGATGAAGGTGATCTGGCGACTGGCCATCTGGCTCAGTTGTTCTCTTTCCATGCTCATGCTGCCATCTTCCATGGTCATGTAGCGGGCATCGTCATTGTCTCCGCCCATCTCATCTTTGCGGGTGATCAATCCCTGCAGGTAGGCAAGCTCTTTTTTAGCTGCATCCAATTTTTTGGTAATCAATTCCCTGAATTCCGCGAGTTCTGCATCATTGTATCTCATAGTAGGGCCGTTGTTATTTTGTTCTTGTTGCGGAGTGTCCAAAACAGATTTGGTGAACTCCGGTTCATATTTACGGACGGTTTTTGTTTTTATCTCTGGCACCACAACTTTCACCGGTTTTGCCGCAGCAACTGGTTTTGGCGGTGCTTGCTTGATAGGCATCGGAATGCTATGTTTAGCTGCTTCAGGCTTTTTTTCCTGGGCGGCTTTAGGCGCAGGCTTTTTAGGAAGCTCTTTTTTGGCAACAGGTTTTGCATGAACCACTTTTACCGGGGCATGCTTTGCTGTATGTTTAGGAACTGATTTTTTAGGGGCAGGTTTTTTAGCAACCGGCTTCGATGCTTTAGCGACTGGCTTTTTGGCTGCGGCATGTTTTACAGGCTTAGCAGCCGGTTTTTTAGCCGGGGCTGCCTTTTTAGGACTCACTTTCTTAGCGGGTTTTGCCGCCTTCTTCTTGGTTGCCATAATGTTAGGCTTTTTTAGTAACGAAAACTTTTAAGGGAATGTCATTTACTTCAATTTCAATGCCATTAACAATTTCAGGTACAAATTCTACATTATCTGCCAAAATTTCGGCGCAAATATAGCCTTTAAATTGAGTAATGGATTCTTTTAGGGTAGCAGGGTCAGCAACTTTAACGAAGATTCTATCAGTCAGCTCATAACCATTGTCCTTGCGTATTTTCTGGATGCGGTTGACGAGCTCACGAGCGTTGCCTTCATTGACCAGTTCAGGCGTGATGGTGACATCAAGCGCAACGGTCAGCGCATTTTTGTTGGCAACAATCCATCCGGGAATATCCTCGCTGGATATTTCCACTTCATTAACCTGTAATATTAAGGGTTCGGCATCAATTAACAAAGTATAACTGCCTTCTTTTTCCAATTTTGATATATCTTCCTGGCTAAAAGCGGCCAAAGCAGCCGAAACTGCCTTCATTTTAGGTCCAAGGCGCTTGCCCAGTGCTATAAAGTTGGGCTTAATCTTTTTCTTGATGAAGCTATCGCTGGGTGTGAGATATTGAATTTCCTTCACGTTCACTTCATTCTTTATCAAGCCTTCCACTTTTAAAAGCTGCTCCTGCATGGGTGAACTAAGAACAGGGATCAGTACTTTTTGGAGTGGCTGCCTGACTTTTATGTTCACTTTTTTCCTTAATGATAAAATAAGAGAAGAAGCGTCCTGTGCCAGTTGCATCCTTTCTTCCAAGCCGCCATCGATGGCAGATTCATTTGTTTTGGGGAAATCAGCATGATGCACCGATTCGTTCTTTTTCTTCCCGGTCACCTCATTCAGGTTCGTGAAAAGCCAGTCTGCAAAAAAAGGAGAGATAGGCGCAATCAAGAGGGAGACCGTTTCGAGGCATTCGTACAAGGTCTGGTATGCAGAAATCTTATCATGTTCATATTCACCTTTCCAGAAACGGCGGCGGCTCAGGCGTACATACCAATTGCTGAGGTGCTCATCCACAAAATCCTCAATGAGCCTTCCGGCAATAGTGGGCTCATAATCATCAAAACTGAAAATGACTTTTTTAATCAATGTATTCAGTGAAGACAGAATCCACTGATCAATTTCCGGTCTTTGGTTTAGCGGGATATCTGCCTCCTTGAAATCAAAGCCGTCCACATTTGCATAGAGGGCAAAAAACTGATAGGTATTATAGAGTGTACCGAAGAATTTACGCTGTACTTCTTTGATACCATCAATATCAAACTTCATGCTTTCCCAGGGCGAGGCATTGGTGATAAGGTACCATCGGGTAGCATCTGCGCCAAACTGCTCGATAGTCTTGAAAGGATCTACCACATTGCCGACACGCTTGCTCATTTTATTCCCGTTTTTATCCAGCACCAATCCATTGGAAACAACGGTTTTGAAGGCAAGACCGGGGTATTTGTCGTCTCCGGCATAAATGCCGGAGCCAGTCAAGACTTCCTGAACGGATTCTTTTATCAAAGAGCCAATGGCATGGAGGGTATAAAACCAGCCGCGGGTCTGGTCAACACCTTCGGCGATAAAATCTGCCGGGTAATTTTTAGAGAATGTTTCAATATTCTCAAACGGGAAGTGCCATTGAGCATAGGGCATGGCACCGGAATCGAACCAGACATCGATAAGGTCAGGAACGCGTTTCATCGGTTTGCCTGATTTGCTTACCAGCACAATATCATCTACGTATGGTTTGTGCAGGTCTAAGCCCTGAGTTGTGAGTCGTGAATTGTGAGTGCCTAATATTTCATTTGCTTTTTGGGCTTCTTCCAACAATTCGCTTATAGAGCCTATACATATTTCTTCTGTTTCATCTTCGGTCCTCCAAATAGGCAAAGCTGTTCCCCAGAAACGGCTGCGGCTCAAGTTCCAGTCAACCATATTTTCCAGCCAATTGCCAAACCGACCTTCGCCTGTTGATTTGGGTTTCCAGTTGACGGTCTTGTTCAGTTCAACCATCCGGTCTTTTAAAACGGTGGTTTTGATGAACCATGCATCCAAAGGATAATATAAAATGGGTTTATCCGTGCGCCAGCAGTGCGGGTAGGTATGCTCGTATTTTTCTTTTTTGAATAGCTTATTTTCTTCCTGCAGCTTGAGCACAATCCGGTCGTCCACGCTCAAATATTTTTTGAGGTCTTTGATTTTGCCGTTCGCTTCTAAAACTTCTTTCTGTTTGAGAAACTCAACTTGCTTTTCAGCGTCGGTCAGGTATTCTTCCTTCACATATTCATCACCATAAAGAAAAACATCATCCTTAATGCCTGAAAGAAATTTTCCCCGCTTATCTACCATTGTCAATATGCCGATGCCATATTTATTGCCCACTTTAAAGTCATCTGCGCCAAATGCAGGGGCTGTGTGAACGATGCCCGTTCCATCTTCTGTGGTGACAAAGTCTCCCAGCAGCACTTTGAAAGCATTTTGATTATAGGTTTGGTTGGTTTCGAACGGGAGCAATTGTTCGTAGGAAATACCTTCGAGGTCTTTGCCTTTGAATTCGGCAAGAATTTTCCACCAAGTTATTTTTCCTTTTTCAGTTGTTTCTTTTAAGGCTTCTTTTAATTCCTCTTCACTTAGTGTTTCTCTATTGGCAATTTTATAACTTAAATTAACCTTGTGCTTATAGTCGCCAACGACTTCCTTTCCATCTGCTTCAAAAAAATATTTATCCAAAAGAGACTTGGCTATTATAACATTACATGGCTCAAGTGTATATTGATTAATAGTTTCGACTAAAAGATATACAATATTTGTACCTATAGTTAACCCTAAATTAGATGGCAAAGTCCATGGTGTTGTAGTCCAAGCTACAAAATTTGCATTGTTACTGCGAGTTCCCGGTAAATCCGTTCCCTCTTCAAAACGATGAATTGCTTTATACAAAAAATCGCTCTTCTCATTCTTCACCACCTTAAACATCGCCACGGCACTTGTATCCTTCACATCTTTATAAGTGCCGGGTTGATTGAGTTCGTGGGAGCTTAACCCTGTACCGGCAGCCGGAGAATAGGGTTGGATGCTCACGCTTTCATAGAGCAGCCCTTTTTTGTACAATTCCTTCAATATCCACCAGAGCGTTTCAATGTATTTGTTCTCAAAGGTTATGTAAGGGTCTTTCAGGTCCACCCAGTAACCCATCTTCATAGTCAGTTCGTCCCATTTGTCTTTATAGCGGAGTACTGCTTCGCGGCATTTGCGGTTGTAATCCTCAACAGATATCTTTTTGCCAATGTCTTCCTTTGTTATGCCCAACTCCTTTTCAACGCCCAGTTCCACTGGCAGGCCATGAGTGTCCCAACCGCCTTTGCGCTTTACCTGAAAACCCTGCATTGTTTTGTAGCGGCAAACCAAGTCCTTTAAGGTCCTGGAAATCACGTGGTGAATGCCGGGCATACCATTGGCACTGGGCGGGCCTTCGTAGAATACAAAAGGAACAGCACCTTCGCGGAGATCCACGCTTTTTTCAAAAGCCTGGCTTTCCTCCCATTTGGCAAGCATTTCCTGTCCAATAGATGGCAAATTCAAATGCTGGTATTCCCTGTATCTGGATGGCATAGTATAAAACCCTGCTAATTTTAGAAAATGGGTGCAAAGTTACGGGAAATAACAGCCATAAAGCAACGCCGGGCGTGTTTTCCTTCAAAGAAACGGGTCAGGAATATCTATTGAGAGTCGGATTTTGTTTAAGATAAAAACGCAAAGATTAATCAAGCCGTTAAAATGCTGCAAAAAGAAGCTGTGTTTTAGCACATTCACCCAAGGTTATCCACATTAATTTTGTTTTGGCACAGTTTGTGTTTTTAGTAAGACAAATCTATTTCCAAACTTTTGAAAGGCCTCCAATATTCTCTTATAAAGACAAATCGGTTAAATTGACCTTTACTTCTTGAAAATCAATTATAAAACTTATTCCTGTAATTAAATTACATGAAAAACCTTTTCTACGGTTTAGGGTTTAGGGGTTAAAAAGGGGGGTATTCCTACTCCCCTTCCTTTTATTGTAAACCGTGAATAAAGTCATCTTAGTCCGTCACCTCCCGTTTTTAATCTCTTGTATTTTCTTAGGAAGAACCCTTTGCAGTTCACATTACCAATACCTTGAATTTCCGATTTGGTTTGGGCCAATTTCTGGAAAAACTACCTTTTTACCCCTGTTTTATAAAGACCTCCTTTTATAATCTAAAGGGAGGTTTTTTTGATTTCAGTAAGTACATATTGCACCGAGCTAATATCGTAAAAATACGTACTGCATACTTTAGGTACGTTTTTACCATACTTCAGGTACGCTTTAACTATACTGCAAGTACGCATTTACCATACAGTTCCCATATAGTTCCTATACATGAGCCATATATTCAGGCAGTCATGCTTTCCTATTTCGGATAACTTTGTAAATTCTGATTGCGCTCATGAGCAGAATGATGAACAATACCAGACCGGTTAATCCCCAAACAAGGCTGATGCTTAGCTTTACGACAGCAAGCATTACAATGGCTATTAAAAAAATGGTGGCCACTTCGTTCCAGATCCGCAATTGCTGAGAGGTATATTTAAAAATGCCACTCAACTGCTGCTTGAAGATTTTGTGCAGCGAGATAAAATAGAGATATAATAAAATGACGAAAACCCATTTGATGAGCAGCCAACGGCCGGGTTCAGAAAATAATAACTTATCCCAGCTTTCCTGGAACATCAATACCGGGCCGAATATCAGGGTTAAGATTGCTGAAGGGATGGTTATGCCGTACCACAAGCGCCTCATCATCACGGCGAACTGTTCGTGCAATATCCTTTTTTCTTCTTCGCTTCTTGCTTCTGCTTCGGTGTTATAAATAAAAAGCCTTGGCATGTAGAAGAGCCCGGCAAACCAGGTGACAATGAAAATGATATGCATTGCTTTGACGTACATCATTAGTTTCGAGTTTACAGTTTTCAGTTTATAGTTTTATAAACCCAAGACCATGTTTCTTTCACCCGCAACATACTCATTTACCCATTTGGCAATCGTTTTCACCCACAAAGGATTGGTGTTCAGGCATGGTATCATGCTATAGCTTTCTCCGCCGGCTTTCATAAATGATTCTTTTCCTCTTATTGCAATTTCCTCCAATGTCTCCAGGCAGTCGCTCACAAAAGCAGGGCAAACAATCAATAATTTTTTGATGCCCTCTTTAGGCATTTCTTCCAAACGTTTATCGGTAAAAGGCTGCAACCAACCCTTTCCTAACCGGGATTGGAAAGAAATGCTGAATTTGCTGGCAGGAATGCCTAACCTTTCTGTTACCATTCTGGTAGTGGTAAAAACCTGATGCCTGTAACATGTTGCATGCGCTGAAGAAGGCAGATTGCAGCAATCATATGCCTTAAGGCAATGTATTCCTGTCGGGTCGCTTTTTTTTAAATGCCTGCCCGGCAAGCCGTGATAACTGAAAAGTAGCTGGTCATAATCCTGCTGAAGATAAGGCCCGATATTTTCGCTTAAGGCGTTGATATAATTTTCTTCATTATAATATGGCTTTATGAAATTCAGCTTGAAGGAATATTTTTTTTGAGCATGAATTTCCTTTGCATATTCAACCGCAGTTTCGTAAGATGACATCGCATAATGCGGATACAACGGAACAGCGATTACATCTTCCATATCAGGCATTTTTTTCAGCAAGTTAGCATAAGCGGATTCAATGGTTGGGTTTCCATAGCGCATAGCGATTTCTACGGGTACAGATACCTGTTGCTGCAAAGCCTGTTGCAATTGCTTTGTAAAAACTACCAATGGTGAGCCCTCTTTTGTCCAGATCGTTTTATATGCTTCTGCAGATTTGGGAGAACGCGTTGGCACAATAATGCCACCCACCAATATTTTGCGGAACAGATAAGGATAATCAATCACTCTTCCGTCCATCAAAAATTCCAACAGGTATTTTTGCACGTCTTTCACTTCTGTTGAATCTGGTGAGCCCAGATTCATTAAAATAACACCGCGCTTTTTAAACTCTGTCATGCTTTATAATAATTTACAAAAATAACTACTGCGCTCTGCAAAAGTTCAGTGTGATTCTTTTTTATCTGAAACTACGTGCCAGATGAGCATACGGATTCGCGCATGATATTGATCAGTCTGGTTGTTGACAAGTATCAAGGGTATAAATGACATTGCTGTGACACAGAAATTCGTTTCTTAGAAACTACTGCTATTACTTTTGCGTAACTATATCACTCGTAGAAAAGCAAATGGAAAACAAGCCAACGGACATATCAAAATTTTTCATCGCAGGCATCAACTACAAAAAGACGGATGCGGCAATACGCGGTCAGTTTGCTGTCAGCAATGAACAATATGAAACCATTCTTTCTTTAGCACCTGCAAACAGCATCAATGAATTATTTGTCCTATCAACCTGCAACCGAACAGAGATTTATGGTTTTGCCGATGATGCCTCCCAGCTTATAGAATTGCTTTGCACTCAGGCAAAGAGTTCAAAAGAGTTATTTACAGAGTTAGCATATATAAAAAATGGGATGGATGCCATAGAGCATCTTTTTAATGTGGCTGCGGGATTGGATTCCCAGATTTTAGGTGATTATGAGATCATAGGCCAGATTAAACTGGCAGTAAAATTTTCAAGAGAGCATGGCTTCATTCATGCCTTTACAGAAAGATTGGTGAACTGCGTGCTGCAAACTTCGAAATCTGTCAAAAACAATACAGCACTCAGTGGTGGAACTGTTTCCGTTTCGTTTGCTGCGGTACAGTGCATAAAGGAAAAATTCGGATCGGTTGCTGATAAAAAAATCCTACTGATAGGGACTGGCAAGATTGGCCGCAATACCTGCAAAAACCTGGTTGACTATCTTGATACTAAAAATATCACGCTTATTAATCGTTCGGAAGACAAAGCATCCTCTCTTGCCGAAGAAATGCATTTGCTGAGCGCCTCTTATAATGATGTGAAAGCAGAAATCAATGAGGCAGATATTATTATTGTGGCAACTAATTCTGAACTACCACTCATAACAAAAGCTGATTTAATTAATTCCCGGAAGAAATTATTGATTGATTTATCCATCCCAAATAATATTGAAGCTTCAGCAAAAGATTTATTGCATATCACTTTAGTGAATGTAGATGATCTTGCTAAAATCAACGATGCTACTTTGTACAAACGCCAGGCTGAAGTACCCAAAGCAAAAAAAATCATTGCAACAAATATTACAGAATTGATGGAATGGCATGAAATGCGCAAACATGTGCCTGTGCTTAAAGCAGTGAAAACAAAGCTAAATGAAATCCATAGCTGCCCGCTTTTCTCAGGTTCTGCAAAAATAACTTCGCCCGTAAGAAATACAGAGGAACAAATACAACGCGTTATCAATGGCATGGCTTCAAAAATGCGCCATCATAACAGGCGCGGCTGTCATTATATTGAAGCAATTAATGATTTTATTGCCGTCAGCATCAACTAAATTTGTGAGTAGTGAGTGGTCAATGGTGAGTGGCCAAGCCAACTGCTTTTCATCAACATTTACTATTCACTAATGACAACTCACCTTGCATATCAACAATGAACAAGCTCCTAAAAATAGGCACGCGTGAGAGCCAGCTCGCAGTATGGCAGGCAACGCTTGTAAAAGACTTGCTGAAAGAGCATGGTATTGACGCTGAACTTGTTTTTATAAAAAGTGAAGGAGATATTGATCTGAAAACACCTTTGTACGAAATGGGCGTACAAGGGATTTTCACAAAGACACTCGATGCGGCTTTAATAAATAACAGGATTGATATCGCAGTCCATTCCATGAAGGATGTGCCTACACAATTGGCGCAGGGCATTGTGCAGGCAGCGGTGCTGAAAAGGGCTTCCTTCAAAGACCTGCTCGTTTTCAAAACCGATGGCCGCTTTCTTACTGATGCAAATTATATTGCAAACATTGCAACAAGCAGCATCCGGAGAAAAGCGCAGTGGCTGCATAAATACCCAAAACACCAGGTTCATAATTTGCGTGGGAACGTGAATACCAGGTTGAAGAAACTAGAAACAGAAAATTGGGCTGCTGCGATATTCGCAGCAGCCGGGTTGGAAAGAATCAATCTTCGCCCAGAAAATGCAGTTGAACTGGATTGGATGCTGCCCGCGCCATCGCAGGGCGCGATTATGATTGCCTGCAGGGAATATGATAATGAAGCACAGGAAAAATGTTCCCTGCTCAACGATGAACCAACTGCTTTATGCGCAAAAATTGAAAAGGATTTCTTAAGAACTTTGTCCGGCGGATGCTCAACGCCAATAAGTGCCCTGGCAGAAATAGAAGAAGACGAATTGTTTTTCAGGGGAAATATCTTTTCATTAGATGGAGCAAGGAAAGCTGAAATCGAAAAGGTAATTCCCGCAGAAATAGCAACCCACATCGGGGTTGTAGCAGCGGAAGAACTATTGAATAACGGAGGGCAGCAAATAGCTGATGAAATTCGCAATGCAGCAAAGTAAAATCAATATATTATCTACAAGACCTTTACAGCACGCAATCATAGATAAAGCTGCTGCAAAAAATATTTATATAGAAACTATCTCGTTCATTGAAACTGAGATGGTTCTTGATGATGTTTTACATAAAAATATCGTTGCGCTTTTATCTGAGCAATTAACGGTAGTGTTTACCAGCATGAATGCGGTGGAAGCTGTTGCTGTCCATTTGAATCATGCCAGTCCCGACTGGAAAATATTCTGTATCGGTTCAACTACAAAAAATTTAGTAAAAGAATATTTTGGCATAAACTCGATCGCGGGAACTGGTGATTCAGCAAGTGCACTCGCTGATGTAATTATTGCAAATAAGGAAATTTCATCAGTTACATTTTTTTGCGGCAACCAGCGCAGGGAAGAATTACCTGAAAGATTATCGCAGCATGGAATCGGGCTAAAAGAATTAGTGGTTTATAAAACGATTCAATCTTCGCACCAAACCTGCAGCGAATATGATGCAATCATCTTTTACAGCCCGAGCGCTGTGGATAGTTTTTTTTTAACCAATAAAATAAATCAACATACCATTTTATTTGCTATAGGCAACACAACAGCAAATGAAATAAAAAAGCATTCTAACAACAAGATTATTATTGCTGAAGATGCTTCCAAAGAATTGCTTGTTGACCAAGCTATCAATTATTTTGAATTAAACCCTATTCACCATTGACTATCTGCCTGCCGACAGGCAGGGTTCAACATTCACAAAATCATGAGCGGATTAAAAAATGATTTATTATTAAGAACACTAAAAGGCGAAAGCACGGAACGCACGCCGGTATGGATGATGCGCCAGGCAGGAAGATATTTGCCAGCATACATGAAGCTGCGCGAAAAATATTCTTTTTTTGAACGTGTTCAAACACCGGAACTGGCGACAGAAATAACCATACAGCCAATTGATATTATAGGCGTTGACGCAGCAATATTGTTCTCGGATATTCTTGTAGTGCCACAGGCAATGGGGTTAGAAGTGCAGTTAGTTGAAAGTAAAGGGCCTTTTTTACCTGAGCCAATCAAAACAGCAAACGACTTGAAAAGAATCCGTGTTCCTGATGTGCATGAAACATTGCAATATGTTTTTGATGCTATCAAATTAACCAAGCAGGAATTGAATGATCGCGTGCCTCTGATTGGTTTTGCCGGCGCCCCATGGACAATTCTTTGCTATATGGTGCAAGGAAAGGGCAGCAAGACCTTTGATGAAGCAAAAGCATTTTGCTATACTCAACCGGAACTTGCGCATCAGTTGTTGCAGATGATTACGGACACAACCATTGCTTATTTACGAGCACAGGTAAAAGCCGGCGCTGACAGCATTCAAATATTTGACAGTTGGGGAGGCTTATTAAGCAAAGACGACTTTGAAAATATTTCTCTGAAATATATTCGCCAGATCGTTGATGCATTGAAAGACGAAACACTGGTGATTATTTTTGCCAAAGGCGCATGGCATTCTTTACAAAGCATGACAGCAACCGGAGCGCAGGGTCTTGGCATTGACTGGTGCATTGAGCCGCAGCTTGCCAGAACATTCGCGGGAAATAAAATTACTTTGCAGGGAAATTTTGACCCGGCAAAATTATTGTCACCGGTTCCTGTGATTGAGAAAGAAGTGAAGCAAATGCTGAAAGGATTTGGCAGAAAAAATCATATCGCCAATCTTGGCCATGGCATTTTACCCAACGTACCTGTTGATCATGCCAAGGCATTTGTAAACACCGTGAAAGAATATAACTGGGATAATTAAAATTTATGTCAACTTCATCCATTCATAAAACAGCAACAAAAGAGTTCCGTGACAAATGGATTGAATTTATTCATGCTTTGCAAAATAAAATCTGCGCAGCATTGGAAAATGTTGATGGCAAAGCAACATTCATTGAAGATAAATGGCAGCGGAAACCTGATGGAAGCGGCGGTGGTGGCAAAACCCGGGTGATTTCAAATGGCAATGTTTTTGAAAAAGGAGGTGTAAACACTTCCATTGTTTATGGCCAGCTCTCACGAAAAATGCGAGAGGTATTGCATATCCCGCTTTCCTCAAAGTCAACAAAATGGTTTGCCAGTGGCTTGAGTTTGGTTATTCACCCAGACAATCCTTTTATCCCAACAGTCCATTGCAACTATCGCTATTTTGAATTGAATGACAAAGAAGGCAACGTAGTTGATTGCTGGTTTGGCGGCGGCACAGATTTGACGCCTTATTATTTATTTGAGGAGGATGCTATACATTTTCATCAAACGTATAAAAATGCGTGTGACCAATTCGACAAAAGGTTTTATCCATTATTCAAGAAGGAATGCGATGATTATTTTGTGAATACCCACCGCAATAATGAGCGCCGAGGCATTGGGGGGATATTTTTTGACCATAGAAAACCCGATGAAAAGCAGGATACTGATTTCTGGTTCGACTTTGGGAAAGCCTGTGGCAATGCATTTGCTAATGCATATATCCCAATAGTTGAAAAAAGGAAAAACACCCACTATACTGAGGAAAATAAATACTGGCAGGAAATAAGAAGAGGGAGGTATGTTGAATTTAATTTAGTTCATGACAGGGGAACATTGTTCGGTTTGAAAACCAAAGGCAGGACTGAAAGCATATTGATGAGCCTTCCGCCAACGGTGCGATTTGAATATGATTATCAGCCAAAAGCAGGAAGTGAAGAAAATAAATTATTACAAGCCTGCTTACATCCTAAAGACTGGGTTTAAACTTCTTAAATTATGTATTTACAAAAAAGAAACAGGATACTCCGCCAATCTCCGGCTATTCGTTCGTTGGTTGCTGAAACAGTACTAACACCCAATGATTTTATTGTGCCACTTTTTATTGATGAAGGCCATGATGTAAAAACCGAAATAGCATCCATGCCGGGTTATTATCGAAATAGCCTCGACGTTACACTGAAGGAAGTAAAAGAATTGTGGGGCATGGGGATCAAAAGTGTTTTGCTATTTGTGAAAGCGAAAGATGAGACGAAAGACAATACCGGAAAAGAAGCATGGAACGCAAATGGATTGATGCAACGCAGTATCAAATCCATAAAAGATGAGGTGCCTGAAATACTTGTCATGACTGATGTTGCGCTCGACCCTTATTCCATTTATGGGCATGATGGCATTGTGAAAGACGGAGAAATCGTGAATGATGAAACAGTTGAAGCTTTGGTGAAAATGAGCATCAGCCATGCAGAAGCCGGTGCAGATTTTGTTGCGCCAAGTGATATGATGGATGGAAGGATCGGGGCGATAAGAAAAAGCCTGGAAGAGAATAATTTCACGAAAGTTGGCATCATGGCTTATAGCGCTAAATATGCTTCCTGCTTTTATGGGCCGTTCCGTGATGCATTAGATTCAGCGCCGGGTTTTGGTGATAAGAAAACTTACCAGATGAATTATGCCAACCGCATAGAAGCTATCAAAGAAACATTACAGGACATTGAAGAAGGAGCGGACATTGTGATGGTGAAACCTGCGCTGGCGTATCTTGATATTATCCGCGAAGTGAAAAATGCTGCGCAGGTGCCCGTTAGTGCCTATAACATCAGCGGCGAATATGCAATGATCAAAGCAGCGGCGAAGATGGGATGGATTGATGAGAACAAAGCCATTATTGAAACACTGACAGCGATCAAAAGAGCAGGGGCCGATTTGATTGCGACTTATTTTGCGAAAGACGCTGTAAAGCTGATAAATGATTAAACCAAGGAGACACAAAGACACAGAGATTTAAGGAGCACCGCTGTTACTCTCTGTCTCCGTGGTTCAAAAAAACATTAAGCATGATTGAAAAAAGTGAGGAATTATTTTTACGTGCCCAGCACTCCATTCCAGGCGGCGTAAATTCGCCAGTCAGGGCTTTTAAAAGTGTGGGCGGCACGCCATTATTTATCCAAAAAGCGAAAGGCGCCTATTTATTTGATGCGGATGGCAATAAGTACATTGATTACATTGCTTCATGGGGGCCGATGATTTTAGGTCATGCTTATGAAGAAGTGGTGAAAGCAATCCAGGAGAGAGCAATTCATTCAACGTCTTATGGCGCTCCTACAGAATTAGAGATTGAGATGGCTGAATTGATAAAAAGCATGGTGCCGAATGTGGATCTGATAAGGATGGTGAGCAGCGGCACGGAAGCTTGCATGAGCGCACTGCGACTGGCTCGTGGCTTCACAGCAAAAAATAAATTCATCAAGTTTGAAGGTTGTTATCACGGGCATGCCGATAGCTTTTTAGTGAAAGCCGGAAGCGGCGTTGCTACCTTAAACATACAAACTGTCCCGGGAGTAACAGCAGGAGTTGCCAATGATACGCTCACCTGTCCATACAACGATTTAGCTGCAGTTGAAAAGCTGGTAGCTGAAAATAAAAATGAAATCGCTGCTATTATAGTTGAGCCGGTTGCAGGCAATATGGGATGCATTTTGCCCCAGCCCGGGTTTCTGGAAGAGCTCAGAAAAATATGTGATGAGGAACACATTGTTTTCATTTTTGATGAAGTGATGACGGGCTTTCGTTTATCGAAAGGCGGGGCGCAGGAAAAACTGAATGTAAAAGCAGACCTGGTTACTTATGGGAAAGTGATAGGCGGCGGTATGCCTGTAGGCGCATTCGGCGGCAAAAAAGAAATTATGCAGCATATTGCCCCGCTTGGGAATGTTTACCAGGCAGGCACTTTAAGTGGCAATCCGATTGCGATGATTGCCGGATACACCACATTAAAAATATTAAAAGAGAATCCGGATATTTATAAAGAGCTGGAAGAAAAAACCATCTATCTGCGCGATAATCTTCACCAGGTTTTCCTCGCATCAAAAACCCCTTTCGTTATCAATCAGTTTGGCTCCATGATCAGCGTCCATTTCAGCAATCATGCCGTCAATGATTTTGCGAGCGCAGCCTCTGCTAACAATGATTTGTTCAAAAAATATTTCCATGCCATGCTGAGCCGCGGCATTTATCTTCCACCTTCAGCTTTTGAAAGCTGGTTTCTGAATAATGCGCTTTCCAAAAAAGATATTGATTATACAATTGAAGCAACAGAAGAAAGTCTGGCTGAGATTCAGTTATGAGGATTGAACCAGGGAGGCAGAGTAGCACGGAGGAGGATACAGAAAACCGCTGTGCATCGCTGTGGCTCTGTGGTTCAAAATCGAGAAAATTAATTTTGTTCATTAACTTACAACCAAAATTTTTCAAGACTAATTTAGCTTATGAACAAAGCCCGTTTAGAAGCATTTAGCGATGGTGTGTTTGCTATCATCATTACCATTATGGTGCTTGAAATAAAAGTGCCACACGGCGAAGATTGGGATTCGCTGAAACCTTTGGTACCCATCATGATTGGTTACGTACTCAGCTTTGTGTTTGTAGGCATTTATTGGGTGAACCATCACCACCTGCTTCATACCATAAACAAAGTAAATTCAGCCATCCTCTGGAGCAATATCAATTTGCTGTTCTGGCTTTCGCTTGTTCCCATCGCCACAGATTGGATGGGTGAAACACATTTTGCTTCGCATCCGGTTGCTGTATATGCAATACTGCTTTTGCTATGTGGAATTGCATTCACCATGCTACAACTGCATATCCAGCAAAAAATTGGTGCTAATGAAAAGTTAATTCATGCTTTTAAAATGCTGAAAAAGAAAGGCATTTTCTCCATTGCTGCATATTCAACTGCCTTTATTTTTTCATTCACCAATACCACTATTTCCTGTGCTCTTTTCCTGTTGGTCGCTTTTGTCTGGTTCATACCTGATAAAAATATTGAGCGGGCATTGAAAGAAGAATAAGTAAAGCAAACAATATGCATTATTCTCTCATCCTACAAAATATCGCAAAGCACATTCAGCTTGATAAAGACGAAGAGAAACATTTTATTTCATTGCTTAAAGAAAAAAAAATAAAGAAAAAGCAATTTTATCTTAAGGAGAATGAAGTGTGCCTGCACTCTGTGTTCGTAGTCAAAGGTTGTTTGCGCGGCTACACAGTTGATGAAAATGGATTTGAGCATACCCTGCAGTTTGCACCACCTGACTGGTGGATTGCGGATATGTACAGCCTGATTTCCCAGAAACCCGGTAATCTGAATATTGATGCGATTGAAAACAGCGAGCTTCTCTTATTGTCAAAAAATGACCAGGAAAAATTATTCGCTGATGTGCCGAAGTTCGAGCGTTTCTTCCGCATCATCACAGAAAACTCTCTTGTCACCAGCCGACAGCGTTTATTAGATAATATGAGCCTGACTGCGATGCAGCGCTATGAAGCCTTCTGTCAGCATTACCCCACATTGATTGAATGCCTGCCGCAAAAATTAATTGCATCTTATATTGGTGTAACACCTGAATTTTTGAGCAAAGTGAAAACGGAATACTTTAAGAAGCGGTGAGCTTCGAGCTTAATGCTCACAGCCAGAAGCTCAAGGCATGCTTAAATTTCTTAATCTACCTTATTGAAGAATAATTCATTCTGACGGAACTTTGATACATAAAAATAAATTATGGCAAACACAATATTACATAAAGCAAAAACCCGCGGTCATGCAAATCATGGCTGGCTGGATAGTTATCATAGTTTCAGCTTCGCAAATTATTATAATCCGGAAAGGATTCATTTTGGCGCATTAAGGGTTCTGAATGATGATACTGTTTCTGCAGGAAGGGGTTTTGGAAAACATCCGCATGACAATATGGAAATTATTTCCATTCCACTGGAAGGTGATTTGCAGCATGAAGACAGCATGGGCAATGTGGCTGTTATCAAAAAAGGAGATATACAGGCGATGAGCGCCGGCACTGGCATTTTTCACAGTGAGTACAATAAAAATAAAGATGAACTGGTAAAGTTTTTGCAGATATGGATTTTCCCAAACAAAAAAAATGTAGAGCCGAGATACAGCCAGGTTACGTTAAACACAGAAGACCGGCATAATAAATTACAGGAAGTGCTTTCGCCAAACGCAGATGGCAAAGGCGTTTGGATCCATCAGGATGCATGGTTCCATCTGGGGAAATTAGATAAAGATTTTTCCACAGAATATATTATAAAGAAAAAAGGGAATGGCGTATATGCGTTTGTGTTAAACGGGGATATTACGATTGATGGTCAACCGCTCAATACACGTGATGGCTTGGGAATTTGGGATACAGACAAAATCAAGATCAAAGCAGATAGTGATGCCGAGCTCTTATTGATGGAAGTGCCGATGACAATTTAAATTTTTATGCAAAAAACACATATCCTTGTCGTTTGCAGGCATGAGGAAATCCTGCAAACGATTTTGCGGCTGTTAAATAATAATGAACGATGGAGCGCCATTGGCACTTCAGATGATGAAAAGGCAGTGGAGATGTTTCACCAGCATTCATTTGATCTTGTTATGTTAGGTAGTGGAATAAGTGATGAATCGGAAAACAAATTGCGGAAAATATTCACACACCAAAATCCGCTTGTAAAAGTTATCCAGCATTTTGGCGGCGGCAGCGGTTTATTATCCAACGAAATTGAAGCGGCATTAAGCAACAATGAAAGCGGTAATTTCAATGTGATTGACAATCATTTTAAATAATCAGTATGATAAAAGTCATCGGGCATATTACTACCGAACACTACAAAACTGCTTTGACGAATGGAAGGCAGCAATTGGCCGGAGACGAGCCAAAGAGCAATGGCGGCAGCGACCTGGGCTTTTCGCCCAGCGAGTTTTTATGCAGCGCACTGGCAACCTGTACCTGTGTCACATTGCGCATGTATGCCGACAGAAAGCAGTGGGATCTTGAGGGTGTAGAAGTGTCGGTTGCAATGGAAAAAGACGCGTTTCAAAATATCACCCATATCAGAAGGGAAATTCAATTATCGGGCAGCTTAACCGATGAACAAAAAGAACGATTATTTGAAATTGCCGAACAATGCCCAATCCATAAAACACTGAGCAATCCAATTCATGTTAAAACAGCGTTGGTATGAAAGATATTACTAAGAAATATACGAACGGAGAAGTAACCATTGTGTGGAAACCTGCTACCTGCATACATTCTACCATCTGCTGGAAAGCAGCCACTGGTTTACCTGAAGTATTCAATCCAATGGAGAAGCCATGGATAAAACCGGAAGCTTCCACCACAGTGAAAATGATTGAGCAAGTAAAAAAATGCCCGAGCAGCGCACTGAGTTTTTATATGAACGCAGATGAAGGCGAGAACAAAGAAATATCCGCAGAAAGCATTGTGGAAGTATCCCCAAATGGGCCATTGCTGGTGTATGGAAATATTATTGTGAAGGATAAGGATGGAAACGAGGCGCATAAAAATAAAGTAACCGCTTTCTGTCGTTGCGGGGCATCATCCAACAAGCCTTATTGTGATGGCACACACAGGAAGATTGAGTTCAAAGATGAAATGGTGAAAAAGTGAATGGTGAAAAAATAACCATCTTTATTCAATATACTTTTATCACTTGCCCGCTCACAATGCCAAGCACACTTTTTAAATAAGCCGCGACCACTTTATCCATTGTTACTGGAATATGCCCCGGAAATGATGAAAAATAATGGGGTGAATCTTCAACAACACCGGGGCTTATAGAATTAATACGAACGCCGTTATTCAATTCATAAGACGTCGCCAGCACAAATGAATTGATAGCTCCATTTACAGCAGCAAGGTTGGTGCTCCCACGAACAGGGTCATCCGCCAAAATGCCGGAAGTGAGCGTGAAGGAGCCTTGCGAATTAATGTAATGCTGACCGATGAGCACTAAATTCACTTGGCCCATTAATTTACTGTCAATACCAATTTTGAATTCTTTCTCGGTCATTGTATCGAATGGACCGAAATAACCTGCACCTGTCGTGCTGATCAGCGCATCAAACTTCCCGGTTTTGCTGAACAGTTCTTCAATAGCTGAAGACGAGCGGATATCCACCTGCAAATCACCACTCTTAGAGCCGACCTTGATCACTTCATGTTCTTTCTGCAATGTTTCTGTGATTTTTTTTCCCAGCGTGCCGGTCGCGCCAACGATAATTATTTTCATCCCAATTAAATTTAAAGCGAATTTATTGATAAAGCCCATTCGTGCATTTATATAGATGAATTTAAAAATCAGGCGTAACTTTCTGTAAATTTTAATATATGAGCACTATTATCAAAAGTGTTGCGGTTTATTTTTTAGCGATAGTAATCCTGGGGTGCGGTACCGAGCCTGCTGTTAACAATAATCAGGCTGCTATTGATTCTTTAAATAAAATAATCAACCAGCTAAAACCCGGGCTGGGGGAATTTATGCTCCAGATAAAATACCATCACGATTCGCTCGGCAAAGCAATAAACAATAAAGATTATGACAGGGCTGGCTATGAAGTGGATGAGCTAAAGGAAACTGCAGACAAAATCCAACAACTGAACATTGCTAATGATAAACTGCAAAAACCATTTGCCATCTTTTATGAAAAATATCTTCAAACTCCGCTGAATGTGCTGGCTGATGCGGCCGCAAAAAAAGACGATGCTTCACTGAAAACAAATTTTATATCGCTCACCAATAATTGTAATAGCTGCCATCATGAAAACAATATGGCGTTTATGAAGATTGGACTTTGATTAAACTGATTTATTTGATTCTCGTGATTTACTTACAATGAAAAAATTTGATAAAAAAAGCACCTGAAGATGAAAATTTACGAAGAAGTTCAGAAGAATCAGCGTTCTGACTAATGAAAAAGCAACTCGCAGGGCTTTAATCCTGTGTGCTTTTTGAACGCAGTGGAAAAATGGGAAATGGAAGAATAGCCAAGCATTACTGAAACATCAGTTACGCTGAGTCCTTTTTCGTACAATAAATATCTTGCATGCTCCATGCGCTGGCTCTGGTAGAAATCAAAAATGGTAGTACCAAACATTTCCTTGAAGCCTTTCTTCAGATAACATTCGTTGATGGCCACTTTGCGACTCAACTCTTTTATGGTCAATGGCTCGCCAATGTGCTGAAGCAGCACTTCTCTCGATTTGATTATCTTCTCGCGGTCGGCTTCATTAGCCAAAAACTTGCATTGAAAGCCATCTGTTTCTTTTTCCCCAAGCATGCATTCAAGACTGTACAAGAGCAGCATCTGCATTTGCGCATTAATGTAAATATTCTCCATACTGTCTTTGTGCGTATTATTCAGTAGCCCTTCCAGAACCATTCGGCTCCTGCTGCACAGTGACAACGTCTTTGAGAAAGAAGATTGATGAGTAAAATCAAGAATGTTATCAGTAAGGGTGTTGCTTAACCTGCGTGGCTTAACAAACTGCAATAAATGAACAGGAGAAAACCTGAAGCTGAGCACATCCACACTTTCACTGCGTTCTCCGCAATCCCCGGAGGCATTCAATTTGCAAGAATCACATTCTGTATCCTTTTTACTGCAATAAACATTACCTGCAATACAAAAACGAAGCTCCAGGTAATTTTCACGTGGCTCGTTCCTTTTGTAATGATAAACCATCATGCCCATATCTTCCATATTCCATTGCGGATGCCTGGCATAACGCTTTATGGAATATTGAACAGAGCCGGGAATCTGTTGTTCTTTTTGCTGCAGCAACACCAGTTCATCTACCATAATTGGCCGGTTATATGAAAGTGCTAATATGTCCTGTGGCTGATGCATAAGATTGTAAATTTACGACTGAAATCCCAATAATCAATCCCATCTCAACTTCAACTCAGGCAGTATTGCATTTTATGACTGTTTTGTGACAGCCAATCCTTAAAAAAAGTGCTCAGAAAATTATCATTTTTTCTTCAAAAAAAGTGCATAAAATGAGCTATTAAAAACGGCTAAAACCCTTATTTCCCGTACATTTGCCAACTCTATTGCTTTTTTATTCACACAAAGGATTTTTCACCAGATTATGAGCGATACAACACAGGAAATTCTACCTCCGGTTAGCAGCAGTTACGGCGCAGAAAGCATACAGGTTTTGGAAGGTTTGGAAGCAGTCCGCAAGCGGCCAGCCATGTATATCGGCGATGTAGGCGTAAAGGGGCTGCACCATTTGGTTTATGAAGTGGTAGACAACTCCATAGATGAAGCTTTGGCAGGTTATTGCAAAAACATCATCGTTAATATCCACGAAGATAATTCCATCAGTGTACAGGATGATGGCCGTGGCATACCAACCGGCATCATGAAAAAAGAAGGCGTGAGTGCCTTGCAGGTAGTAATGACGGTTCTTCATGCAGGAGGTAAATTTGACAAGAACACCTATAAGGTTTCGGGGGGCTTGCATGGCGTGGGCGTAAGCTGCGTGAACGCATTGAGCAGCAACCTGAAAATAACGGTTCAGCGCGAAGGCAAAATATTTGAGCAGGAATACAAAATCGGCATACCGCAATATCCTGTCCGTGTCGTTGGCGAAAGTGATAAGACAGGTACCAGCGTTCACTTCTGGCCGGATGCAAGCATTTTCATCACCACAGATTATAACAGGGACATATTAGAGAGCCGGCTCCGGGAGCTTTCTTTTTTGAACAAAGGCATCCGCATCATCATGAATGACCTGCGCGAAAAAGATGATAACGGCAATACTTACACGAAGACGTTTTTCAGCGAAGGAGGCATCGTGGAATTTGTTGAAATGCTGGACACCAATGGCGGCCGGAATGCGCTTTTGCCACAAATTATTTTTGTTGAAGGTCATGATGAAGCAACTAATGTAGCAGTTGAAGTAGCGCTTAGATATAATGATAGCTACAGTGAGCATATTTATTCTTACGTCAATAATATCAATACCATTGAGGGGGGAACGCATGTTGCGGGCTTCCGCCGTGCGCTCACGCGAACTTTCAAAAGCTATGGCGATAAGCAGAATGCATTTGAAAAAGCCAAGGTTGAGATTGAAGGCGATGATTTCCGTGAAGGCCTAAGTGCCATCATTTCAGTGAAAGTGCCAGAGCCTCAATTTGAAGGGCAAACGAAAACCAAGCTCGGCAACAATGAAGTGAGCGGCGTAGTGGATTCTACCGTTTCTAAAGTGCTGGAAGCTTATCTGGAAGAAAATCCAAGAGAAGCAAAGAATATTATTCAAAAAGTGATACTTGCCGCGCAGGCACGTGCTGCAGCAAAAAAAGCAAGGGAGTTAGTACAGCGCAAAAGCGTATTAAGTGGTGGCGGATTGCCGGGCAAACTGGCCGATTGCTCAGACCGTGACCCCGATCGTTGTGAATTGTATCTCGTTGAGGGAGATTCCGCAGGTGGCACGGCCAAACAAGGGCGTGATAGAAGCTTCCAGGCCATTCTTCCACTAAGAGGGAAAATCCTGAACGTTGAAAAAGCCATGGAGCACAGGATATACGAGAATGAGGAAATCAGGAATATGTACACCGCGCTTGGCGTTACTGTCGGAACAGTTGAGGACCCAAAAGCGCTGAACCTTATCAAGCTGCGTTATCACAAGCTCATTATTATGACGGATGCCGATGTGGATGGATCCCATATAGCCACACTGATACTCACTTTCATATATCGATATATGAAAGAACTGGTGCAGCAGGGATACGTTTATATTGCTCAGCCACCATTATACCTGGTAAAAAAGGGGAAAGATCAGGCATATGCATGGAATGAAGACCAGCGAAAAGCGTGGATCGAGAAATTTGCCGGTGGAAAAGAGGACAGCGTGAATGTGCAGCGATATAAGGGCTTAGGAGAAATGAATTCAGAGCAATTATGGGAAACCACAATGAACCCCGATACAAGGACTTTGAAGCAGGTTACTATAGAAAGTGCGGCAGAAGCCGACCGTGTTTTCAGCATGCTGATGGGCGATGAAGTAGCACCAAGGCGGGATTTTATTGAAAGCCACGCAAAATATGCCAAACTGGATATTTAAAACATTATGTTTTCTCTGTAAACTGCGTTAAATAATATGTTTTACCTTTACCGGCGAAGGAAAATGATTTATTCATAGTTGATCAATCACTAACCAATTAAAACTATTAAACAATGTCAGCAGTAACACTTACAGCATACAATGTAAAAACAAAGGAAAAGAATGTCCCCATTCATGATGCAGTGATCACCAAAACGGCCAGAGGAGCATACATGGCACAGGGAAATGATGGGAAGGGCAATAAGCTCACCACCCTATTGGGCGAGGAGAAAGCGCTTGCTGCCATCAAAGCAGGGATTGCAAAGCAAGGCTGGTAATAATCAATCAAACCATTAAGGCATTTATTCTTTCGATTCAAAGTCGGATAATGAGTGTTTTGCTTAATTTAAAGATAAAGCCTCTGTGTTTTTATAATCCAGAGGCTTCTATATATAGACGAGCGCGGATAGAAAAAAAGTTGCGAATTATATAAAATCAAGATAGCTGAAATTTTTCCCTAAAATATTTCTGTCATCTGCACCAAGCCATTTATTTAAAACGGTTGCGTACACTTCCTTAAAATCGACTTTGTACCTCAGATCCCCTTCATCCAGGTCATTCAAGTCAGTCATTTCATTTATCAAGCCTTTTTGTTTTAAACCGCCGCTGACCAGGAACATATTATTAGCCGTACCGTGATCAGTGCCGCCACTTGCATTTTGAGAGACCCTTCTTCCAAACTCAGAAAATGTCATCAGCAATACATCCTGAAAGCGGTTATTCGATTTTAAGTCTGCGACAAATGATTTCACAGCATCGCTCATTTCAGTGAACAATCGCTGCTGCTCGTTTTGCTGGTTCACATGCGTATCAAAACTTCCCAGAGAAACATAATATACTTTGGTATTGATATCAGAAAAAATCAGTGACGCAATTGTTTGCAGGCTTTTGCCAAGCCCTGTTTTTGGATATGGCTGGGATGATGGACGCAACTTACTTTGCTGAAAAATATAATCTGCACTTGATAAAGTGGCCGCCATTGTTTTGTACAAATAATCCACAGGCTGTTCAGAGCCGGTGCTTTTATGGTCTGCCAATACCTCTTTAAAATATTTTTGGTGGCTTGTATTGTACAAACGCTGCGGGTCTTTCAAAGCGATACCTTTCATCTGGTCACCTTTTAATGCGAGGCTGAGCACGTCGTCTATTTCTAAAGCCTGGGTTGGTTTATCGCAGCCACGGCATTGCGCATCGAGATAGCGGCCTAACCATCCTGTATACACGTAACTTTTGCTGTCACTGGCCGTTTGCCAGATATCCATGCTGCGGAAATGCGATCGGTCAGGATTCGGATAGCCAACGCTGTTCATAATACCCAAACTGCCATCGTCAAACAGTTCTTTAAATCCCGTCAGAGCGGGATGGAGGCCTACTTCATCGTTTAATGTCAAAGCTTTATCCTTTTCAATGCCGAGTTTCGGGCGTGTCTTGTAATAAATATCATTACGGATGGGTATCACTGTGTTCAGTCCATCGTTGCCACCACTCATCTGAAGTACCACAAGCACTTTATTGCCAGAGGGCACCATTGCCGACTTTTCGAAAGCTTTTAGAAATTTCGGCAACATGAAAGATGCTGTTGCAAGAGAGCCGACTTGTATGAACTGTTTTCTTTTAATAAGCATATATAAATTTTAACCGGGAGCTTGCAGCTCACAGATTCTAACAAAGCTGATATTCAGGTGTGCTCATCAGTTGAATGGTTGCTGTTTTGATAAAATAATCCCTGCTGTTCGCATCGGTATATCTCTTCAAAACATCTTCGCTGACCGATACAGGCGTCTGCAACACTGTCCTGCTTATTTCAGGAATGAGTTTTTCTTTTTGAACACCATCAAATTTTTTTATGTAATCGTTCCAGAAAATTTCTGTTTTTATCATTTGCCCGCCACTCACCTTTCCCAGTCCTTTTATTTTCACTGCGGCAGGAAAGGCTTCTTTCACTCCCATCATCTGGTCGTCATCGTCTTTTGGTTTCATCTCAAACTCATCTGCATCGTACATAATCTGCGGAATACGCAGCCTGAACATCAGCGAAGAACTGTCAATCCAATTGGTGCCGCCAGGCCAACCGGCTACATTGGGTGGATTGAATAGCACCTGGCCGAGCAGTGACTGTATAAGTAATTGCACATCTTCATTTTCGATTTTCATCGGAAGCATCCGGCGAATGCCAGCAATCAGCTCAATCGGAGATTTGATTTTTGCCCCAATATTTTTTGGATCATAAAACCAATCGCTGGTAAAAATGTCTTCCATCAAAGATTTGATGTCATAATTACTTTGATAGAACTTGTTACCGAGCCATGCTGCTTTTTGCTCATCAACCGTATCATTTACAAAAAAGCGATAGATTTTTTTTGAGATGAGGTGCGCGGTTTCTTTTTGCTGGAGTAAAATATTCAGCACATCATCTCCATCAAAATTGCCTGTTTTTCCAAGTATTGTTTTACTGCCGTCGTCATGCTGTTGTTTCCTGAATTCAAATTCACCCTGTAGATTTGTACCCCAGCCTGTGAAAGCCCGTGCTGCTTCCTTCACATCTTGTTCGGTATAGTTGCCCCGGCCAATCGTAAACAACTCCATTACTTCACGTGCAAAATTTTCATTGGGGTGATTTTTTTTATTCTGATTGTTGTTCAGAAAATTGATCATGGTGGCGCTCTTGCTGACTTCGCGCAGCAGATCGGCAAAGTTTCCAAGGGCATTTCTCCTGATCGCATCCAGCAACATTTGCTGATAAAAAATATTATTGTTGCGCGATGCAAAATGCCCATGCCAAAACAAGCTCATTTTTTCATTGAGCTGTGCATTGGTGTTTACCATTTCACTGAGCCATGCAAGATTGAGTTTTCTGATATCCTTGTCAGATTGTTTGCGAAGGAATTTTCTATCATCTTCTGAAAGGTCTTTCTTTTTGGTTTTTCCTGCATCAGTCATGTCCATCATCATTCCCTTCAATTCCTCGCTGGCTACATTAATGTAATTTGGTGATTGGGAGGAAGCTTTCAGAACAGATTTGAGCAATGCTTTCTGAGAAATAGCTGATAGCTGTCTTACATCTTCAGCCTTAGGGCCAAAGCCTGTACGCCACATCAAATGCTGGTTTTTCAACTGATTGGTTATCGCCATCCAAAAAATTTTGTTTTTGACCTTTTGAAGAACGCAAAGTTTAACGGAAAATTTCAGAAGCCAGTGGCTTTAACGGATTCAGTTTACCTGCTTTTTTCCCAAAATAAAATCAATGCCAAACGTAAAGCTGTTTAAGAAACTCATATTAAAATTTGACGACCTGCTACTGCTTCCATTATTCGAATAAGTATAGCCAAGCCCACCTACATCCGCAGTTAATAAAAGACGGGGAGCTACTTCGTAATAAATACCCGGAGTAATACCAAAACTGTAATTATCGGATTTATAATTTGTCTTAACAATACCACCGCTACTATCAGCGGAAGTGAATTTGCTTGTTGCCAGAAGGATGCCACCGTGCAATTGTAAGTAATATCCCAGCTTATTTTTGACTACAAAATATTTCTTGTAAAACAAATCTGAAGAAAAATCCAGAGATGATTCCTGTTCGGAATTAGACGAATAATTCAATCCGAAACCAAGACCTATTACTGAATTTTTGCCAATAGCAACTCCAATATCAGGAGTAAAATTAGCATTGGAACTCGTATAGGAATTTGCATTCAAATTAGCAGAGTTGAACCCGAACGCCCCGCCCAACAACCAATCTCCTTTATCAACTTGTGCTTTCAGAGAAAAAACAGAGGAAACAATAATAGCAAGCAAGAGTAAAATTTTCTTTTTCATAATTAAAGTTTTTGATTAAAAAATAAAGATAGAAGTTAAAAACAGGGCATTATAAATGCTCGTTTCATTTCACATACAATTATGTTAAGGGAAATGAAAATTAAAAAACCATGCAGCGTTAAGATAATTTCTATTCTATAGAAGAAGTGCCAAAATAGGTATGCAATACCGTTGGAAGTGAAATATTATTTTCAGTCTGGTGATTCTCCAGCAAAGATGCAACGATACGAGGCAGTGCGAGGGAGCTTCCATTCAATGAATGAACTAATTGCATTTTATTGTTCGCATCTTTAAAGCGGATCTTCATGCGGTTGGCCTGAAAGCTCTCAAAGTTGCTGACAGAACTCACTTCCAGCCATTTTTGCTGTGCGGCGCTGTACACCTCAAAATCGTAAGTCAATGCAGACGTGAAACTCATATCGCCTCCGCATAATTTTAAAATGCGATAGGGAAGCTGCAATGATAACAATAATTTTTCTATATGGTTTACCATTTCATCCAGCACATCGTAACTCTTTTCCGGATGGACGATTTGAACGATTTCCACTTTATCAAACTGATGCAAACGGTTCAAGCCACGCACGTCTTTGCCATAAGATCCGGCTTCTCTCCTGAAGCAAGGCGTGTATGCGGTCATCTTTATAGGAAGCTCATTTTCTTTCACAATCTCATCCCTGTAAATATTTGTCACGGGTACTTCAGCAGTTGGAATGAGATAAAGCTTGTCTTCGTTCACAAAATACATCTGCCCTTCCTTGTCGGGCAGTTGGCCTGTCCCAAAAGCAGAAGCCTCATTCACCATAATGGGAGGTTGATATTCAGTATAGCCCGCAGCCGTATTATAATCCAGGAAATATTGTATCAAAGCCCTCTGTAATTTTGCCCCTTTATTGATGTAGAAAGGGAAACCGCTGCCAGTGATCTTATTTCCTAATTCAAAATCAACAAGGTTATATTTCTTTGCCAAATCCCAATGAGGCAGTGCATTCGGAGGCAAATGAGGTTTAATGCCCCCTTCACGAACCACGACATTATCTTCCGGCGTTTTGCCAGCAGGCACTTTTTCCGACGGAAGGTTTGGAAGCCTTAAGATTGTTTCGCCTAATTGCTTTTCAATTTTATCGAGTTCTTCAGCAATTGGCTGCAAAGAAGACTTTAACAGAGCAACTTCTTGTTTTCTTTCCTCAGCTTGTGCATTTTCCTTTTTTGCTATCAAAAGACCGATCTCTTTGGAAGCAGCATTTATCTTTGATTGGGTTGTATCAGATTCTGATTGCAGTTTTTTTCTCTGGCTGTCTAATTCAATAATCTCATCCACAAGGTTCAATTCCTTAAAATTTTTTATGGCCAGACTTTCTTTAACCGAGCCAATATTTTCCCTTATAAATTTCACATCTAACATAATGCTGAAAATTTCGGCAAAGGTAGATGAAGGTTATGAGAACTTCAATGGTTGCATGGCGTCAGGTACAGGAATTTTAATGAATAAATAAAGAATCAGAAATAAGGAATTAGAAAGTAATTTTATAAAAACATTTATATGATAGACCTAAGCATGATCACGACAAGCATTTCATTGGATGGTTATAAAGTCACAAAAAGCCTTGGTGTAGTCAGAGGCATTACCGTGCGTTCCAGAAGTGTACTGGGCAATATTGCCGGCGGCTTGCAAAGTCTTATGGGCGGGCGGCTTTCCATATATATTGAACTATGCGAGACTTCGCGTGAAGAAGCTTTTCAGCACATGCTGCAGCACGCTACTGAAAGGGGAGCCAATGCCATCATCAACATGCGGTATGATGCCAATGAAATTACGGATGGCATTACGGAAGTGCTTGCCTATGGAACGGCTGTGATTGCAGATAAAATATAGCAGGCATACAAAGCAATGGTGCATTAAATGCCCTTATTATTTACTACTGCTTTTTTTTGCATACACATCCGGGATAGCCTTGCGCATGACCCGTTGCGGGTTTTCAAGTTGGGCAAAACCAAATTTAGCATACAAGCTATGGGCATCTCGTGTTGTAAGCATCCAGACGCGAAATCCCTGTAACTCAGGATGAGCCATAATTATTTCCATCAGCCATTTCGCCAGGCCCCGTCTTCTATATGCTTCATCAATAAAAACATCTGCCAGATAGCCAAACGTTGCTTTATCTGTGATGACTCTTGCAAAGCCAACCTGGCTGCCATCCAGCAAGTCTTGCTTTTCGTTGTGATAGATCCCAAAACAACATGAACCTTCAATAGATTTTGCTACAATTTCTTCAGGAATATTTTCTGCCCAATAGGACTTGTTAGAAAGATAATCATGGATATAATCCTTATTCAGCAAATTCTTTTCATCAGAAATGGTAAATTCATTTTTATGCCAGTTCATGTGAATTTTTTTATAAATGTAAAAGGAAAACCGCTTTGAATTTAAAGAAGGCGGTTAAGCAACTGTATTTATCTTTACAAAATGATGCAAGCGCAAAATGATTTGCAAACAAGGTGGTGGTCTTTGGAATCCAGACTGCTTGAGCGTTTCGGGAAAAAGCCAGATATGGAAGCTATCTTGTTTTTGATAGGCATTCAGGAATTCGGGGAATTCAGGAAAAAATTCAGCAAGGAGCAGAAACAAGACCTGATGCATGTTGCCGTATGCAGCCTGTTTGTGCAAAGCGGATACTACGAGCTTGAAAAAGTTGATGAAGATGGCTGGCCACATTTCAGGCAATTAAAAGCGCTTCCCATGATGGACATGATTCAGCAGGAGAATTTCCTTAAAGACCATGTGCTTCTTTATTTTGAGAGCAATGAATTTTAATTGCGGCGTTAGCCAACAGGCGGTCACCCATGAACCGTTTGATCATTCCATTCTTCCTCAAAAAATGAATTGAATGCTTAAATTTATATCATTGATTTTATTGATTGCTCTTGTGCTCCATTCTTGCAATCCGAAACTCTCCAATGGACTGCGGGCAAGTGACCTGAATAAAGATGTGGAGATGATAACCAACAAAGGTATTATTATCATCCGCCTGTCTGATTCAACGCCTCTTCATCGGGATAATTTTTTGAGGCTTGCGAAACAAGGATATTATGACAGCATGCTTTTCCACCGCGTGATAAAAAATTTCATGATCCAGTCCGGAGATCCCAACAGCAAACATGCAAAACCCAAAGAACAATTGGGCAAAGGAGATCCGGGCTATTCGATCCCTGCAGAATTTCGCGAAAGCTTGTTCCATCATAAAGGGGTGATTGCAGCGGCGCGCATAAGTGATGATGTGAACCCTTTGAAAGCCAGCAGTGGAAGCCAGTTTTACATTGTTCAGGGAGTAAAATTTTCCGCAGAGTTTCTCGACTCTTTTGAGATCAGGAAAAAAATAAAAATCCCACGCCAAGAAAGAGAAGTATATACAAAAATTGGTGGCACGATCCATCTAGATAGATCCTATACCGTTTTTGGGGAGACAATAAAAGGATTAGATGTGATTGATTCTATCGCATCGGTCAAAACTGATTCTCTTGACAGGCCGATAATCGACGTGAGGATTATAAAAATGAAATTGGTTAAGCGGTTGAAATAATTCCTCGACTGCCTGCGCTATTTCAAACCCTTTTTTGTAACCTTGCAACACAAAAATACTTGTCATGAATTTTCCGGAAAATCTGCGCTATACAAAAGACCACGAATGGATCCGAATTGAAGAGGGCGACATTGCTGTTATAGGAATTACCGAATTTGCCCAGCAGGAATTGGGCGACATCGTGTATGTGGAGGTGGAGACAGTTGGCAAAACGCTTGCCGCAGAATCCGTTTTCGGAACTGTGGAAGCTGTAAAAACGGTATCAGATCTTTATCTGCCCGTGGATGGCGTCATTACTGAGTTGAACCCTAAACTGGCAAATTCACCTGAGCTGGTCAATACAGATCCGTATGGGGAAGGCTGGATGGTAAAAATAAAAGTGAGCAACCCCGGCGATATTGACAAGCTTTTGGATGCGGCCGCTTATCAGGCAGTTGTCAATTGAAAATTTTGACCGCTTCGGGGGATATTTTATTTGAATATCGTTACCAATAACTTGAGCTTAACTATTACATATAACGAACAGGAGTTGGTTGCAGCGCTGAAACTGAGGGATAATCAGGCTTTCAGCTATCTGTACGACAATTATTCGGGCGCGCTATACGGCATTATCAAACAAATTATTCAGGATACTGAATTAGCGAATGATGTGATGCAGGAAGTATTTATCAATATCTGGCGGAAAATAGAAAGTTATGATCCTTCTAAAGGAAGGCTGTTCACCTGGATGCTGAACATTGCCAGAAATGCTTCGATTGATACGGTAAGGTCTAAAGGTTTTCAGAACTCACAAAAAAACCAAGAATTGCCTTCCAACGTAGATATTAGTGTAAGCGGCCAGGTCGTAATTCCTGACACAGATCATATTGGCCTTAAAAAAACCCTGGAGAACCTTAAGGATGAACATCGCATCCTGATTGAGCTTGCTTACTTTAAAGGCTACACTCACGAGGAAATAGCTAAAATTGAAGGGATACCTTTAGGAACGGTAAAAACTCGTATAAGGAATGCTTTGCTTCAATTAAGACAATATTTGAAATAGAGAAAGTGAACGTACAAGAATACATATCAAGTGGGGTAATCGAAAGCTACGTGCTTGGACTTGCAAGCCCGGAAGAGCGTACCGAGTTCGAGAGCATGTGTGATTCATTTCCGGAAGTGCGTGCCGCAAGGGAGGTATTTGAATTGGCTCTGGAAAAATATACGCTGAGTAATGCTGTTGCACCATCAGTAAATTTAAAAAATGAAATTTTCTCAAGAATCTCAGCGGAGGAACGCTCACCTAATAACATATCATATAAAAAGGAAACAGCAAACGGGCAAGCACCCGTTATTCAAATGGGATGGATGCGCTTTGTTGCCGCTGCATCTGTATTTTTATTGATTGCAAGCACCGCTTTAAACTATTATTTCTTTAGCCAGTATAAAGAGTACAGCTCTAAGTATGATCAATTGGTCCAAAACCAGAGCCAAATGGCGTCCTCAAACCAAATACTAGAGACAAAGCTAAGGGATTATGAATCTGCATTTAGCATGATAAAAGATCCCGCTATGGCCGTTGTTAAAATGCCTAGTGTGCCATCCAGCCCAAATCCGGGCAGCCTGACAACTGTTTATTGGGATACAAAATCAAGAGATGTTTACCTGCTCGTGAATAACCTGCCGCAACCCACTACAGATAAGCAATACCAGCTTTGGGCATTGGTTGATGGCAAACCGGTGGATGCAGGCGTTTTTGATATTAAAGAGGGCTTGTCGTTTGTGAAAATGAAAAACATTGCAAAAGCACAGGCTTTTGCGATCACACTTGAAAAGAAAGGTGGAAGCCTCAGCCCAAATTTGCAGGCTTTATATGTTTTAGGAAAGGTATCATAGTAGCATTAAATTAATTTATCATTAGAACGAATAAAAGAATCCCACTTATGGGATTTTTTTATTTTATTACAGTATGAAATTAATTGAACCGATAAGAAAGCTGTTAAGCAAGGCTTATTTAGCGTCTGCGTGGACAATAGCCATAATAGTTCTTCTTTGTATCCCCGGCACTATGTTGCCAAATGAACAAAGTTTCAGCATTCCTGATTTCGACAAGTTTGTTCATGTTACCCTTTTTGGTGGGTTTGTATGTTTATGGTGTTTTTATTTCAGCTCAAAAAAATATTCGATAAAAAAATTAATGATCCTTTTCTTTCTCAGCTTTTTATTTTCAAATGCATTAGGAATTGGTCTTGAGTTCGTTCAAAAGTGCTGCATTCCTTTTCGTGATTATTCAGAAGGTGATATTATTGCTGATATGATTGGCGCAAGCTTGGGTTATGGTTTCTGCAATATTTTTTTAATTGTGGAAAAAAATGCTCAATAGTTTTGTAGTTGCCCTTTTAATTCCTTGTTGGAATATTTTAAGAGGTTAGTTTGAATTTAGGATTGAGAAGCTGCTGATATTTATAATCTGCATAACAGGTGAAATAAAAAATTAAGAGCAGTAAGAAGACCTTATTAAAATTATCACCAGTAGAATTCAGGAATTAGGCTAAAAATTAAGCCCCTGTAGAAACAGGGGCCGTAACCAAAACTAACTGCTTATGAGAAAATTGACTGCTTTGTGAGAGTCAATAGAAAAGACTAATTTTAATAACGCAAAACAGATGCCAATAGTATGAGACACTGTTAATAAACGTTTAAAGAGCTTATAATTAAATCCTACTTCAAATATACGCTACAAAAACGCGTTCCGATTTAATTTCTTGTGGTATAACAATTTTTTAGCAATACTCTAAAAAAGCAACCCATATATAAGACGATTAATTGAATGAAAGGTTTACGGGGCAGTCGTTAAAAAAATCAAAAAAGAGATAGAAAAGAGCGCTTCTTTATATGCAACTGGTTATTAAGGATAAAAGCCTGCAAAAACGACGTTTAATATCCATTATAACGGGTGTCCCGATAACTGATTGAGTCCTTATTTAATTCTGTTTGCCCATTTTTTCGGCATTCTCCGCAAACTGGAGCGCATCTATAAACTCCTGAATATTACCGTTCAATACATCATCCAGATTATATACCGTAAGGCCGATCCGATGATCGGTAACCCGTCCTTGAGGGTAATTATAAGTCCTTATTTTAGCACTTCTATCGCCAGTGCTTACAAGGCTTTTTCGATGCCTAGAGATTTCTTCTTCCTGTTTGCGCACCTGCTCTTCATAAAGTTTTGTGCGAAGCATCTGCATAGCTTTTTCTCTGTTGCCCAACTGGCTGCGTTCAGTTTGACAAACCACCACAACGCCGGTAGGGATATGAGTTAGAAAAACTTTAGTTTCCACCTTGTTCACGTTTTGGCCGCCGGCACCACCGCTTCGGGCAGTTTCCATTTTCACATCGCTTTCTTTCAGCTCGAAATCCACCTCTTCGGCCTCGGGCATCACTGCCACCGTCGCTGCGCTGGTATGCACACGGCCGCTCTGCTCAGTATCGGGTACACGCTGAACTCGATGAACTCCACTCTCGAACTTCAAAGTGCCATACACATCATCTCCAACCACCTCGACTTGCACTTCTTTATAACCGCCGACAGTTCCTTCGCTCTCGCTCAGAATAGCGGTCTTCCATCCCCGCCGCTCACAATATTTTATGTACATGCGCAACAGGTTCCCGGCAAACAAACTGGCTTCGTCTCCGCCTGTCCCAGCGCGGATTTCCAGTATGGCGTTCTTCTCGTCCTGAGGGTCTTTAGGTATCAGTAATTGACGTATGTATGCCTCTATCTTTTCTTTCTGTTCGTCTAATTGCGGTGCTTCAGCTTTTGCCAGATCTCTCAATTCAACGTCATCTCCATTCAGTGCTTCTTTATAAAACTCAATATCATCCAGCAATTTTTTATATTCTTTATAACTATTTACAATTTTTTCAACGCTCCTGTATTCTTTGCTCATAGCTGTAAACTTCCGGTTATCGCTCACGATCTCAGGATTACTCAACGACATGCTCAGATCTTCATACCTTGCCTTAATAGCTTCCAGCTTATCTAACATATTTATTTACTTTTATTATCTTACAGACTTCGTCGAATGGTCAATCGTAAAACTGAACAATTAAAAATTTTACCTCTCAGATTTTCGATTCACCAAAAATGTCCGCAAAGTTAAACGATTAAAAGTTCAAATGGCTTACCGGAAATTAAGAGCTGATAGCTTGTTCACTGGCAACAAAATGCTGGATGAGAGTACTGTACTGATTACCGATGATCACGGGATTGTGCAAGCCATTTTGCCTTTAGAAAAGGCAGGTGGCGATATAGAGACGTTCCAGGGCATTCTTTCCCCGGGTTTTGTCAATTGCCATTGCCATCTGGAACTATCACATATGAAAAATGCGATACCTGAAAAAACCGGGCTTGTAGATTTCCTGTTGTCGGTTATAAAACAAAGAAGTTTCCCCGATGAAATTATTCAGCAATCCATTGCTGATGCCGAAATGGAAATGCTCCAAAATGGCATCGTTGCTGTAGGTGATATTTGCAATACGGCTGATACCGTGGCTCAAAAAAAACAAGGCAATTTATATTACCATAATTTCATCGAAGCTTTGGGATTTCTTGAATCATCCGCTGCGCAAAGGTTTGAGAGCAGTTGTGAAATTTTCAAGCAGTTTGCAGGGCAATATTCTTTGCCTATTGAATCTAATTCAATCGTGCCTCACGCTCCCTATTCCGTTTCAAAAAGATTATTTGAACTCATCGCTAATTTCCCGGGAAATCATGTGCTCTGTATCCACAATCAGGAAAGCGAAGCCGAGAACGAGTTTTTCCAAACTGGTGGCGGTGAGATATTAAAGTTGTACAAAGAAATGGGGATTGATATTTCTTCTTTTAAACCAACTCAGAAAAGAAGCCTTGAAAATTATCTGCATTATTTTTATAATAACCAATCATTGATATTGGTGCACAATGTTTTTACGAACGAAGAAGACCTGACTGCAGTATACAGTTGGCAATCGGCAGTCGGCAACATGTATGGAAAACTGAAAACTGAAAACTGGAAACTGGAAACCAGCCTGCGGGACAGGCAAGCTCGAAACTTATATTTTTGCCTTTGCCCGAATGCCAACGACTATATATCTGGTAAACTTCCGGATATTGATTTATTGGTAAAACACAAATGCAAAATCGTCATTGGGACAGATAGCCTCGCTTCCAATCACCAACTCAATATTTTAGAAGAGTTAAAAACCATTCAGAAAAATTTCCCGCATATTGAAACCCAAACCCTATTACAATGGGCTACAATAAATGGCGCTGATGCATTGCAGTTAAGTGGCGTGACGGGAAGTTTCGAAACTGGGAAAACGCCCGGAGTGATTTTGATAGAAAATATAAAAGATAAAAAACTAAGCAGTTCAGCGCAGGTAAAAAGGATAATCTAGGAAAGGATTTCCTGCAAAACGGGCAGCGATCGCATAGAGCCAAAATCCTGTATATGCAATGAAAAAAAATCCTGATATGCACGCAGCAGAACCCTTCTCGTTTCTTTGTTGAGCCTCATCTGTGTTAATTCGGACGGTTGCATGCTTTTTAACAGTTGAGAAGTAGCGAAACTGTATTTCCCCTCCAGAAAGTAAGCGTTCATTGGCTTTTCTTCCACAAAAAAACCCTCCTGCAAATCAAGAATTGGGCAGCTATCAGAATAATTATCCGTTATCCGCAACCCAAAAAAAGATGCAATATGAAGCGAAAAAAATAAAGGGTAGTTAGCTAATACCAACTCGCTACACTCATCTAATTTAATGAAGGCATCTTCTGCAAAAGAGAATAAGTCGCTATTGGCTTCGGGTTGCTTCAGGCATTTCTGCAACAACTCCACCATAAATAAAGCAACGGAATTTTTTATCACATCAAAAAAAACATGATGGTACAGATAGCTCCATCTGAATTCTTTGATGCGTTGCAGGTTTTTCAATTCGTTGTGATAAACAATCAGGTCCAGAATAGCAGCGGGCTGGAACAAGTTGCTCTTTGTTACACCTTTTTTTGATGAAGCACGTATTCCATTTACAATATACGATTGCAGGCCAAACAATTCTGTATATACGCTCACAATTAAGCTTGTCTCGCCATATTTCACCGAACGCAAAACAATTCCTTTTGTTTTATGGATCATACTTTTCAAAGTTAACCGTAAACACCAAGCTGAAAAGCGGTCTAAAATAACTTTCTTTGCGGTGCAATTAATAATTTTATTTACCAGACTTTATTATTATGTGGGAACGCATTGCACATTTTGTTTTAAAATTCCGCTTACAATTATTGCTTTCATTAACAGCAGTTACTGTCTTCATGGCATATCATGCATCTAAAGTACAGATGAGCTATGATTCATCCCGCGCCATCCCTACCGATAACCCGAAATATATGGCTTATCAGGATTTCAAAAAGAAATTTGGTGAGGATGGTAACCTGATGGTGATGGGCCTTCAGACTGACAAGCTCTTTGAACAGGTAAATTTCAATGATTATATAGCATTAAGCGACCAGATAAAAAAAATAAAGGGCGTTGAAGCAGTCATCAGCATCTCATCTGCCAGCAACCTCATAAAAAAAGACAGCTCGCAAAAACTGAAAGCAATCCAGATTTTTCCGGATCGCCGATTATCGCAAAATGAAATAGACAGTTGCAAAAAGATCTTCTTCAGCCTTCCATTTTATCAGGGGCTGCTATACAACGGGCAGAGCAACACCTTTGTAATGGCAATCAATGTGAACCGGGAAATCATGAATTCGGCTGAAAGGAATATAGTTGTTGGCAATATCGCAAAACCCTGCATCGAATATGGGAACAAACATGGCATGGAAGTTCATTTGAGCGGGCCGCCATTGATACGAACCAATATGGCAACCAAAGTAGCCACTGAAATGAAATGGTTTTTATCCGGCTTCGTTATTCTATCAGCTTTCATTTTATTATTGTTCTTCAGGAGTATCAGTACCATGCTGCTTTCCCTTGCTGTAGTGATAGTTGGGGTCATCTTCAGTTTAGGGAGTATTGAATTGCTTGGCTATAAGATAAGCATCCTGAATGCATTGATACCGCCATTGATTGTCGTGATCGGAGTTCCCAATTGCATTTATTTCCTGAACAAATTCCACACTTCGTTTAATGATAAAGGTGATAAAAGAATTGCCTTGATTGATATGATCCGAAAGATGGGCATTGTAACTTTATTCTGTAATATAGCTGCTGCCATTGGGTTTGGGGTTTTCGCATTGACAAAAAGCGCTATCCTTAAAGAATTTGGTATCGTTGCCGGAATCAATATCATGCTTTTGTTCTTTATTTCTTTTATCCTGATACCAGTTGTGCTAAGCTATTTGCCTGTACCCAAGAAAAGGCATATGCGATATCTTGAAAACAAATGGCTAAGTGCCATACTGGACAAACTGGAAGTGTGGACACTGCATCATCAAAAATTTATTTATGTCACTACAGCAATCGTGCTGGGCATTTCAGTAATGGGCATTTTTCGTTTACATTCAGAAGCTTTTATTGTGGATGATCTTCCCAAGACTGATAAGATTTATACTGACCTTAAGTTTTTTGAGAAAAATTTCAATGGTGTGATGCCACTGGAAATTGTGGTGGACACAAAAAGAAAAAATGGATTAAAGATCAATTCGCTGCAAACTTTTGAAAAAATTGATTCACTTTCCAATTATCTGTCTAAACATCCGGATATTGGCAAGCCAATATCAGTTATTGAAGGATTAAAGTTTGTGAGACAGGCTTATTATGATGGCGATAGCGCAAGCTTTGCAATGCCAAACCAATTTGACATTGCATTCCTTGCCCCCTATCTAAGCACCAAATCAGCGGACAGCACCAGCAAAAAAAACAGCCTTACAAAACTGATGCGGTCATTCATTGACAGCAATAATCAGCAGACACGCATCACCGTGAATATGGCCGACGTGGGCACAAAGCGTTTGCCTGTAATATTAAATGATATCGAAAAAAAATCTCACCAGTTATTTGATTCCACCAAATATTCTATTGAGCTTACCGGCAGCAGCGTCACTTTTTTAGAGGGTGGTATTTTTATTATCAATGGGCTTAAAGAAAGCATCCTCTGGGCTTTCCTGCTTATTGCTGTTTGTATGCTATACCTATTTAAGTCCTTCAGGATATTAATATGCTCGCTTATACCGAATACCATTCCACTGGTAATCACTGCCGGGGTGATGGGTTGGACAGGCGTGCCATTAAAACCTTCAACCGTGCTGGTTTTCAGCATTGCACTGGGAATTGCCATTGACATTACCATACGCTTTCTTGTGAATTATAAACAGGAACTTGAGAATAGCGGTGCAGATGAGAAGCAAACAGTGATCAACACCATTCACTCAACCGGCATCAGCATTATTTATACTTCTCTGGTCCTGATTACCGGTTTTGCTATTTTTTGCTTTAGCAATTTTGGTGGCACTAAAGCACTGGGTTGGCTCACTTCGCTAACATTAATAATGGCTACGCTTACCAATTTGATTTTTCTTCCCACACTTTTGATTTCTCTGGCAAGAAAAAAAAGAAGACAACCTGAATAGCGTCTTTTGCAGATATTATTGTAAACTTATAAAAACTAAATGCTTTTCTAGTGGCTTTCCGTTATGAAAATCACTGTAACAATTCCTTTAATTTATTAACAAGATCAGCCCCGCGCAATTCCTGCCCTATTATTTTCCCCTGCGGATCAATCAGCACGTTAAAAGGAATGCCTTCAAATTTATAAATCTCCACCGCTTTGCTGTTCCAATATTTAAGATCGCTTACATGAGTCCATGCAAGTTTATCGTCCTTAACGGCCTGCTGCCATGCGTCTTTGTCTTTATCCAATGATACGCCGAGAATTGCAAAATTTTTATCTTTGAATTCGTTATAAGCTTTCACAACATTTGGATTTTCAGCTCTGCATGGCCCGCACCAGCTTGCCCAGAAATCAATCAACAGATATTTCCCTTTGAACGATGACAATGAAACAATCTTTCCATTCACATCCGGTAACAAAAGCTCAGGTGCTTGCTGACCCACCCACGAAGAAGCAGCGCTTTGCTGCTGCGCCTGTTGTGCCTGCGTTTTCTGCATCTCATAATTTTTCTTCATATTTACAAGCACATCATTAGTAGGAAATTGTCTCACAGAAGTATTCAAAGCAGCTTCAAAATCCTGCTGAGAAAAACTGCGCGATGCCCAACCAAGTGCAAGGCTCTCAATTGTTGCGTTTTTATTTGTTTGAAGAAAACTTTTAAGGTATGTGTTCAAATCCGCTATCGCACTATCCTTTTGCGTGGTGGCTGCAATGATTAAACTATCCGGTGCATTCGATTTTTTCAGGCTATCAATATCAGCAAAGCTTTTACCCACGGCATTATTCTTTTTTCCAAAACTTGAAAGCAGGCTTTGCAAATTTTTACTGGCATCAGAACCGCTTACTTCATAGTAATCGTCCTTCTTAGAAAGATCTGCATCAATCTTTATTTCAGATGCGTCATTTACCAAAGGAACAGGCAAAAGGTTCTCTCCAAAAATCAATTCATAAATGCCCTCTTTCTTCCCCGTGCCCGAAAGATGAAAACTGCCACTGTTGCCCAATACTCTCCCCGAATCAATTGCCAAAGGGTTCTGATCCTTACCATAAGGCACTTCAACCAAAAATATTTTTGCAGAAATTTGTCCGTCTGCTCCGGCAGGTATTAACTTATCAGCATTTTTATATGTGCCATTTACCACGAATTTACCGTTTGTATTTTCCTTGCATGAAAACATAAACAACGATGTACTAATTAACATTAATAGCAAAATCTTCTTTATCATATTTTATCTTATTTCTTTGTAACAAATTTACGTGGTTATCAGCTCTCGAGTTTTTCGAGCAATAGCTGATTGGCTATTTTAGGGTCGGCTTTCCCTTTGGAGATTTTTTTCACTTCGCCTACAAACAAGCCAAGCAACCCTTTTTTTCCCTTTTTATATTCGCTTACTTTATCGGGCATGGAAGCCAGAGCCTGCTCAACCCAGGTCAGCACTTCATTGCTGGCAGATATTTGCAGAAGATTCAACCTGCTCGCAATTTCCAATGGATCAGCATTTCCATGTCTTATCAATTCAGGAAATACTCTTGATGAAGCAATTGAAAAACTTAGTTTATTCTCATCAACCAATTGAATTAATTGAGCCACCGCATTCGGCTGCAGTGAAAAATCTTTTATCGAAATGCTATGATCATTCAAATAAGATTTCACGGGCCCCAGCATCCAGTTTGCTGCTGCCTTATAATTTGTTGTTTCTTTTATCAGTGCTTCAAAATAATCAGATGTTTCTTTATCATCGCAAATCACCCTGGCATCATATTCCGAAAGATGCAGTTGGATTGTGTATTTGGCAATTAATTCTTCCGGCAAGCAAGGAATGCTTCGGCGAACGTCTTCCAAAAAAATATCCGTAATGTTGAATGGAGGGAGATCTGGATCCGCAAAATACCGGTAATCATTCGCCTCTTCCTTTGTGCGCAGGGCAAATGTTGTCCCGTTAGCGGCGTCAAAACTTCTTGTCTGCTGAATAATATCCTCTCCATTTTCAAGAAGCACGATCAAACGTTTTGCTTCATATTCGATAGCACGCTTCACATTTCTGATGGAATTGAGGTTCTTCACTTCCACTTTTGTTCCCAGCTTTTTTTCTCCTTTTTTCCTCACGGAAACATTCGCATCGCAGCGCATGCTGCCTTCTTCCATATTCCCGTCGCATACTTGCAGATAGCGCAATATTTTCCTCACTTCAATCAAATAAGCGAAAGCTTCTTCACCACTGCGTATTTCCGGCTCGGTTACGATCTCAATCAACGGAACCCCTGCACGATTATAATCAACGCAGGTGTTATGCTCATCCACATCATGAAGGCTTTTCCCCGCGTCTTCTTCCAGATGAATGCGGTTGAGGCTGATATTTTTTTCTCCTTCCGCGGTTTTTATTTTTATAAAGCCGCCTATGCATACGGGGGTTGTGTGCTGCGAAATCTGATAGCCTTTCGGGAGATCGGGATAGAAATAATTTTTACGGGCAAAATAATTATGGCGCTCAATTTCACAATGGCACGCGAGCCCCATTTTCACAGCAAACTCCACAGCTTTTTTATTCAGCTTCGGCAATATGCCGGGATGGCCAAGCGTTATCGGGCTCACATGCGTATTGGGCTCAGCGCCGAACGCAGCACTGTCGCCGCAAAACAATTTCGTGTTCGTGAGCAACTGTGCATGCACTTCAAGCCCCACTACTGTTTCATATGCTTCATAATTAATTGACATCTGTTTATTGTTTAGCAGCCGCAAGATATAAGCTTCAATATGCAAGCCACAAAGCCCGAAGCCTCAAGCTAACTGTTCAAAGCTTGCCAGCTTTTGAATCTGCAAAAATACTTGATTAAAATTTATTTACTGTCAGCAGTATGACGAATGGCTGAAATAAAAAAAGGTTGCCTTTGGGGCAACCTTTTTTGAAAAAAACAATAAAGCCTAAAGGTCGGCAGTCATTAGTTTCTTAGGGATCTTCACTTCCACTTCCTCTGCTTTGCCATCTCTGCTCAAATTTATTTTATACAATGCTTTGTCTTTGTCTTCTTTTGCAATCTTTGCAAGTTCATCTGCACTGTTTACTGCCTTTCCATCAAATTGGGTAATGATATCGCCTTCTTTGATACCTGCTTTATCTGCAGGAGATTCATCATCCACGTCCAGCACTTTCACACCTTTTCCATTCTCGGTATCCTGCGCTTTGATACCAAGTCTTGGCTTATCATTGCTCCATGAAAAGCTATAGGGTGCTTTCATACCGTCCCATTCAGAAAGCTCTTTCAGTTTTTCAATCCTCGGCATAGAGAAATTGTATGTTCTCTCAAGGCTCAGCATCTTGTTCTTTCCCAGCGTAGCAGCTACTTTCTGTTCTTTCCCTTCACGAATATAGGTCACCGTTACTTTGTCTTCCGGCTTGAACTTGTGAATGGCCGCTGTCAATTCTTCGGGATTGGTGATTACAGCATCGTTTATTTTTGTGATGATGTCGCCTTTTCTCAGTGCTATTTTTTCCGCCGCGCTACCTTCTGTTATCCCGGTGATTTTTGCGCCTTTGCCATCTGCGCTTTCAGAAGACACACCAAGATATGCAGTATTAGAGCTGTGCATTTTCATCATGTTATCGTCACCACTATAGCTCCAGCCTCCACGAAACGGCGACATATGCACGTCTGCATCCGGTGCTACGAAAGTAAACGCATCGCCATCCGGTGTGCGGATTGTTTCTTTACGCACAGTTACATTATCATCACTAAATTCATCAGCAGGTTTGCCATTGATAAATACCTGGCCATCTTTCACCTCAACGGTCACTTTAATATCCTTGTCGCTTTTTTTCCTGATAATGATTTCTTCATCTCTTTTTGCTTTATCGGGATTATAGCCCGGAGGTGGTGGTGCGACCGGCGGAGGAGGTGGTGGCGGCACTTCCTGTGAAAAGACTGATGAATGCAGCATGAGGGCAAGCGCTGCAATGCCTGATGCTTTTAATAAGTATTGTTTCATTGTTATCAATTTTCAGGTAAATTAAATATCTACGTTTATTTTCGTACATCAAATATAGGGGATTTATTTAAATACGAAAAATTTCGGAAATGTTAAAAAAGTCGGAAGACGGAAAAGTCCGAAAGCTAGGAAACATCCAACCTGGCAATTCCCTTTCTTTCGGACTTTTCCCATTTTTGGGTTTATAAAAGCGTTTTTACTTTCTCGATAACCAACTGCAAACTGCTTGCATCCAGTCCGCCAGCGGTAGCCAATGTTTTCTGTCCTCCTCCGCCGCCTTTAATCAACGGAGCGATATGATCCTTAATAATTTTACCCGCATCCATATTTTTTGCTGCTGCTACATTATCCGCAATGCTGACAGCTACAAATGGCTTGCCACCGATGTTTGCGCAAAGCACCACCACAAAATCGCGCAGATGGTTTTTAAGGTCGAAGCAAAGTTTTTTCAATGCGTCTGCATTGTGTACTTCAATAATGCTTCCAATGAAATTGATCTGGTTGATGATTTCATCTTTCCGCAATAATTCATTCCGGATGATAACCAATTGCCTTGCCTCGAGACGTTCGATGTGTTTTTTTAATTCTCCATTCTCCGCTATCAAACTATCAATTGACTTGCTGATGTCTTTGGGGTTTTTCAGGGATTCACGGATTGCATGGATTTGAGCGAATTCCATATTAATAAAGTCTTCAGCGGGTTTGCCACTGACTGCCTCAATTCGCCTGACTCCGGCGGCCACGGCCGTTTCATGCAATATTTTAAAAATACCAAGCTCACCAGTAGCGCCTACGTGCGTGCCGCCACAAAGCTCCACCGAATAATTTGGGTCAATGATAACGACTCTCACTACATCTCCATATTTCTCGCCGAACAAAGCCATGGCGCCTAATTTCAGTGCTTCCTCCTTTGGCATTTGCTTGATAACAACCGGAATATTTTCTCTGATTTTTTCATTTACCAATGCTTCAATCTTTCCAATCTCTTCATCGGTAACTTTTGCAAAGTGTGAAAAGTCGAAACGAAAATGTTCATCATTCACTAAACTTCCCTTTTGAGCAACGTGTGTCCCGAGGACTTGTCTTAACGCAGCATGCAACAAATGTGTGGCCGTGTGGTGATTGGCCGTTGATCGTCTCTTATTTGCATCAACCTTAGCAATTACTTCATCAGCGAAATCAGTTGGCAATGCATCCGCAAAATGAATGATCAGATCATTCTCTTTTTTTGTGTCAGTAATTCTTAATTCTTCATTGTTAATGATCAATTTTCCTGTGTCGCCAACTTGCCCACCACTCTCTGCATAAAAAGGCGTTGACTCTAACACCAATTGAAATGCTTCTTTTCCTTTTGATTTTACTTTTCTGTACTTAATGATTTTTGTTTTTGTTTCGAGGGAATCGTAACCGATAAATTGGTTTTGTGCATTTTCATCTAAAACAATCCAATCTTCCGTATCTATTGCTGTGGCTGCACGCGAGCGGGATTTTTGTTTTTGCAATTCTATTTCAAAACTTTTCAAATCAACTTTCCAATTAATTTCTTTTGCCATCAAATCAATTAAATCAACCGGGAAGCCAAATGTATCATAAAGTGTAAATGCCACTTTTCCTCGAATTTCATAAGGGATTATTTTCTGCATTGTCCTTTCCCTATCTATTCCAAGTTGAGGTTTATCGTCAAGGTAATACACAATATCTCCAAATAAACTATTGTATTCTTCAGATGCATCCAAGCCTATTTTATTTCGATGTAAAATATATTCATTAAACATTGCTATCCCATTACCAAGAGTTCTCAGAAAACTCTCCTCTTCTTCCTTCACAACTTTACTTACAAAATCTTTTTGCTTATCCAATTCAGGAAAAACATTTTCAAACTGCTTCGCTAATAAAGAAACCAATGGAAACAATAAGGGCTGCTTATAATCCAGATAAGAATAATAATAACGCACAGCCCGACGAAGGATGCGGCGTATCACATAGCCTGCACCTGTGTTTGACGGCAATTGCCCATCTGCAATACAGAAAGAAATAGCACGGATATGGTCGGCTAAAACCCTAAATGCTACGTCTTGCTTGCTGTTAGTGTTTGTATATTTCTTTCCAGTGATTTTTTCAACTTCGGCGATCGTTCCTGTGAACAAATCCGTATCGTAATTGCTTTGTTTGCTTTGGATCACCCGCACTAATCTTTCCAAGCCCATTCCGGTATCAACGTGTTTTGCAGGCAAGGGCTGCAGGCTGCCGTCTTTTATGCGGTTGAACTGGATGAACACATTGTTCCATATTTCCATCACCATGCCTGTGTCATCATTATTAACCAAAGCATGTCCATTGTTATTTGCTTCAGGCCTTGTGTCGTAATGAATTTCAGTGCATGGTCCGCATGGCCCTGTGTCACCCATTTCCCAGAAATTGTCTTTCTTATTCCCGGGCAGAATCCGGTCTTCTGGAATCCATTTTTTCCATTCATTAAATGCTTGCTCGTCTTTCGGCAATCCTTCCTTTTCATCGCCTTCAAAAACAGTGACGTATAGCCGGTTTTTATCAAGACCGTAAACCTTTGTTAATAGTTCCCAGCTCCATTCGATAGCTTCTTTCTTGAAGTACCCGCCTGCCGGAAGGGCAGGGTCTCCAAAGCTCCAGTTGCCGAGCATTTCGAACATCGTATGATGGTAAGTGTCAACGCCCACTTCTTCCAGGTCGTTGTGCTTGCCATTGACGCGCAAACATTTTTGCGTGTCCGCGACCCGCGCCTGCGGCGCTTTTTTATTGCCAAGGAAATAGTCTTTGAACTGGTTCATGCCCGCGTTGGTGAATAAGAGTGTTGGGTCGTTCTTTATCACAATAGGTGCGGACGGAACAATCGTATGCCCTTTCGACTGAAAGAATTCTAAAAAATTATTTCTGATCTCTGCGCTTGTCATCATGGTGGAACAATCTTTGGTTGTTAGTTGGCTTCCTAAGAATTATATTTGTAATTGTGCTGTTATTTTCGTTCAGCAAATGAACCTTAAAAGCGGTGCAAATGTACGCCAATTCAATTTGCCATGAATGCCATGAAAGCCTTTTGATTGCCTGCATCTATCATGAAAAAGATAAAATATTATTATAACACCAATACGCTCCGATACGAAAAACTGGAGACGCCGCTGCGCATCACGTTGCTGCGTGTACTGGGTTTTTTATCGGCTGCTATGGTCACTGCGCTGATCATCGTTTCACTAGCTTATAAATATTTCCCTTCTGCAAATGAAAAAAGGCTGATTCAGCGCAACGAAGCGCTCAACGATAATTATTATGTGCTGAATGATAAAATCAAAAAGCTACAGGAGCAAATGAGCGAATTAGAGAAGAGAGATAACCATGTGTACCGCGAGATTTTTGAAGCAAGCCCCATACCTGACAGTGCCCGCGCTAAAGCCCTCCAGCAGCAGAAAGAAATCCAGTTGGTGCAGGCGATGGATCAGGATAACCTTACTACTTCTATTGTGAATACTTTAAATACACTTTCTTCGCGCATAGCAATGGAGACAAAATCGTACAATGAAATTGAAGGGTTCATAAAAAATAAAGAGCAGTTGCTTGCATGCACACCAGCTATACAACCAGTCAGCAATAAGGATCTCAGCCGCATTGCATCGGGCTTCGGCTACCGGATTGACCCAGTGTATAAGACCACTAAATTCCATGCGGGGCTTGATTTTGCAGCACCACAGGGCACACCGATTTATGCAACTGCCAACGGAACTGTTGAGACCGCAGGAAATACAGGCAACGGATATGGCAATCATGTGGTAATAAACAATGGATATGGCTATGAAACTTTGTTCGGGCATATGTATAAAGTGAAAGTGAAGCCGGGGCAAAAAGTGAAGCGTGGTGAAGTGATAGGATGGGTAGGCAGCACTGGAAAAAGCACAGGCCCGCATTGCCATTATGAGGTACACCGCAACGGCGAGCCTGTAGATCCAGTCTATTATTTCTATAATGATATCACCCCCGCACAATATGACCGCTTGCTGAAGCTGGCCGCGTCCAGCAACCAGAGTTTCGATTAGGTAGTAAGCCTCGTAATAGTAACGCAATAAAAATATATTTAACACCCCGATCTTGCTCCCTGTTCCTTTGCCCCTTGTTCCTTTTTTTGGCTCATCATCTTTTCCCCAACAATCGTATCTTTACGAAAAGGGAATGCTTTTTGTAACGCAATAATATCATGAAAACACTACCTCAAATAGCTTTTGATTTCAGTGCCGAAGCTGTTCAGTCTCCTCCTGTTAAGATTCAGGAAGATGCGCCAGTGAATGTGGGCTTTCGTGTGAAAGCATTAAAACAGGCGTTGCCTGTTGAAGAACCTGAGTTGGTAGTTGAGTTGCCGGCACAACAAAAAATCAAATCGACCCGTGGCAGGAAATCTATAAAGCAAACATCCGCAGAAGCAGACCTGATAGACATCCCCGGGGATGAAGTGCTTTTCCAGAAGCAATATTACAGCATTGGCGAAGTGGCTGAAATGTTCAAAGTGAACCATTCTTTGCTGAGGTACTGGGAAAATGAATTTGACATTATACAACCACGCAAAAACAGAAAAGGCGACCGCCATTTCCGGCCTGTCGATATCAAAAACCTACACCTGATATATAATCTACTCCGGCAACGTAAATATACTATTGAGGGTGCTAAGGAATTTTTAAAGAAAAATAAAAAGACACATGAAAGGTTCGAAATCATACAGAAATTAGAGCAGATAAAGGGCTTTCTGTTGGAGTTGAAAGCAAATTTGTAATCCCACACTGCAATCAATCTGTTTTCGTGGTCACCTTAACGTCCATGCTTGCTCCGGCAATTTCGATTTTCAATTGTTCCATCAACCGCATAATCTCAATGTTCACTTTTTGTTTCAGGTTATTAAAATCATCTAATGGAATGGGTGAAGTAAAATAATCTACGTTTATCAAAAACGCATTGGGTGCAATATCATTCAAAAAAACAGTTGGGCTCAATATCATATCTTTTTTCAAAATCGATTTTATGCCATCCACAAATTTGGCCAGCACATCGGATGAAACAGACAGGCCAAGCTGTAACCTGATCTCCGCTTTTCGCTGAGTCCTCAATGTGAGGTTGTCAACAATACTGTCAACCATTTGTTTGTTTGGCACGGTGACGTAAGTTTTCATATCAGTGCGGATGCGGGTGCTGCGCAACCCGATCTTTTCAATATTGCCTGAATAACCTTGCACTTTGATCACATCACCGGCAGTAAAAGGCTTGTCAAAAAAAATGATAAATGACGCTATCAGATTCTCCACGCTTTCTTTTGCAGCAAGCGCAAGGGCTGCGCCTGCCAGGCCAAGGCCTGCAGCCAATCTCGAAACTTCCAGATTAAACGCAAATGCGAGCACCATAATCACCCCGATAATACCAATCACCACTTTTAAAAAATCGCGAAAAAAAACAATCAGTTGGTTATCTCTCAGGTCGCCGGTCTCACTCGCTCTGCGGGCAAGTATGATAGCAATAAAATCAATGATACGCAGCAACAGCCAGATGAAGCCGACAATGATAATGGCGATTGCGATATTATGCACAATCGCTTTCGCAGGCACTTCGAAAACATCAAAATCAATTTCCTTTGGGAAGGTTAATTTCTCCAGGGCGGCAAATGATATGAACACAAAAAGAAAAGTAGAAATGGGTGCTGCAACCAGATTTACGAAAGCCACTTTATCTATGCCGGCCGATGCTTTTTTCACCAGGCGGAATAATAAACCTGCCAGATAGCGCGACAGAAATCGTTTTAAGATCAGTGCCAGTAAAATAGTAACGGTAACGCCTATGTATTTTTTCAATGGGTTGCTGAAAAAAATCTCATTCCAGAAATCGTGCATGAGGAAAAAACCATTTGCTGAGATGCAAATTTATCACAATTGAAATTATGCAGCGGATTAACGATGCAAAAAGATTTGGAGCATGTTTTTTTTGAGAACATACACCGCCAGATAAGAGATTTTTATTTTGATCGCATTAAGGTAGGCGGGCGGTACAGGCTCCTGCTGAATATCCATTTTTCCCAACTGGTATTTATAAAAAAAATTGCCTTTTCTCCCGATCAGGCTCTTATCAATCACATCAAAGTCTTTCCAGCCCAGCAATGATACTTTGCTTTTCAAACTACCATAATGATCGAAAGCATAGACACCTTTTGCAGTATCATATAAATATACCAGTCCGCTCTGATCCATAATCACAGAAGGGTCAGGCACGGAATCGAACAACTGACGGAAATCTGTGGTCTGATCCAGCAGGGTGCCATCATCTCCGATGCGCTTTAGCCTCGCATCCAGTTCATCATAGATCCAGACATTGTTATCGTATGAAAGGCCTACAGCTTTTACCTGAAAAATACCAAGATTCCGAAGATCGATTGTGTTAAGTGTCCTAAGCAAGCGGTCAACTTCCACAATGGTAGTAAAATCTTTATAGTACAGTAAAACTTTCAGCGGGTTTGATACGTCAATGAAATAAACATCGCCATAAGTATTCACCGCGTTGTACACTGCTATGGAATCACCATTTGCATCCAGTTTTTTCAGTTGATTATCTTTACTAAGTAGATAAATATTTCCGGTATTGTCCACAGTAAAATCAACGATATCCCCTTCAATGGTTTTGCTTAGATAAAAAGCAGTATCACTTTGTGCCTGCAAATCATGCAAACCCAGCCAAAGAAAAATGAAGACTAAAAATTGCAAGCGCATTATTTTCTGATGATTTTGCTTTCCGTTTCGGACAGCCATGACTTAAGCACCAACGTTTCTCCGTCAAACACGGCATAAGTACAATAACGCATCCAATCACCCAAATTGATATAACGGCTCTTGTTATTTAATGAAAAGTCTATCGGCAAATGGCGATGGCCGAAAATAAAATAATCAAAGTGCTGTTTTTGCAACATTTCTTTGCAGTAAATGATAAGCCATTCTTTTTCTTCGCCCAAAAACTGCTCATCAATCTGCCCGGTGGCGGCACGGCTTTTTCGGCTGAAATAATCTGCCATCCCCACACCAATGGCAGGTGGCAGCACTCCGAAGAGCCGCTGGCAAAATTTATTCCTGAAAATTTTTTTTATGAATTTATATCCCCGGTCGCCGGGACCGAGCCCATCGCCATGCCCGATATAAAATTTCCTCCCGTTCCATTCAAAAATTTTGGGTTCATGGAATACTGGAATGTTCAATTCTTCTTCAAAATAGCCGCTCATCCACATGTCGTGGTTACCTACAAAAAAATGAATGAAAATCCCTGAATCTGTTAGCTGTGCAAGCTTCCCTAAAATACGGGTGTATCCTTTCGGAACGACCTTCCGGTATTCATACCAGAAATCAAACAAATCGCCAACGATAAAAATCTCCGCTGCATCTTTTTTTATTTCATCGAGAAATTGAACGATGCGCTTTTCCCTTTCCAGGCTGATGGAACGGTTAGGCGCACCAAGGTGAAAGTCAGATAGAAAATAAACTTTTTTTCCTGATGGGATTTGCATCAGGTAAAAATAATAAATAAAAAAGTTTGCATGTTAAGATTGTTCATCCACCAAAAAAACATACACCTCTTTAGGGCCATGCACACCAACCACCAGTGTTTTTTCAATATCAGCCGTGCGGCTGGGGCCGGATGCAAATGTGATGAGAGAAGGAAGATGATTGTCTGGATATTTTTCTTTGATCATCTGCAGCCCGTCTTTGATATCATAAGCCAACTGGCTTGTATATGCGATACAAATATGCACGGGGGCATAGACGCTGACAGTTCGACCACTTTGCTGTGCTGCGCTCATTACGATGCTGCCAGTTCTTGCAATCAATGCTTCACAGGAAGTGATGGCTGCGTTGCAATTGTTCAATTCTCTTTCAGAAATAATCGGCGCAAATTTTTCCGAAAAAATAGTCTTAAACTTATCTTCTTTGTAAAATATGTCTGTCCATTTGTTGAGAATGATGAGGGCTGATAGTTGAGAGAGCAATTCATTTTCATCTACGCAGAAAATAAATTTGCCTTGAAGTTTAGTGAATTTTTCAGCAAACTCTACTTCAAGCTCTTCTTTTGAAGTTTCAAAAACGGTATTGTTCCCTTCACTTTGGGGAAAAGGAATAGGCGTTGATTGACTCAACGCCTGCCTTATTTTTTTGAGAATATTTTCTTTTGCCGCTGATACTTTCATTATTGTTTTGCTTCTTCCTGTGTGGAAGGACTGACTGTTTTTCCTACAGACGATCCATTTTCTCCGTTTGAATGATGTTCCTCATGATCCGAAACATCCAGGGCTCTTTTCTCTTCGTATGGTCGCTTTCCGATCAAGGCTTCCACATCACTCTGGAAAAGCACCTCTTTATCCAGCAATGCTTCTGCAAGAATCTTGACCTCTTTGCTTTTTTGAGTCAGCAATTCTTTGGTATGGATAAAAGCATCGTCAATAAGCTTACGCACTTCCTCATCAATCATTTTTGATGTCTCTTCTGAATACGGCTTAGTGAACGAGTTCTCCTGCTGGGGGTCAAAAAAGCTCACATTGCCCACTTTAGCGTTCATGCCATATACAGTAACCATCGAATAAGCAATTCTCGTGATTTGCTGCAGATCGTTTTGTGCGCCGGTTGATATTTTACCAAAATTCAGTTCCTCACTTGCACGGCCCCCGAGTGTCATACATATCTGATCGAACAACTGATCAGTGTTGTAAAGATATTGCTCCTTGGGGGTGTATTGTGCGTAACCCAATGCAGCAACGCCTCTTGGCACAATGGTTACTTTTAACAATGGATAAGCATGCTCCAGATACCACCCGCAAATGGCATGGCCAGCTTCGTGATAAGCAATGATTTTTTTCTCTTCCGGAGAAATGATCTTATTCTTCTTCTCCAGCCCGCCAATCACACGATCAACGGCATCCTGAAAGTCTTCCATTTCCACATTGTCCTTTCCTTTTCTCGCAGCGATCAAAGCCGCTTCATTGCAAACATTGGCAATATCAGCACCCGCAAATCCCGGGGTTTGTTCAGCAAGTTTATGAATATCTAATTTGCTTGATATTTTTATCGGTTTCAAATGCACTTTGAATATCGCTTCGCGGCCTTTTAAATCTGGCTTGTCAATTGAAATCTGCCTGTCGAAACGGCCCGGGCGCAGCAACGCTGTATCGAGCACATCGGGCCGATTTGTAGCGGCCAGCACAATGATACCGCTATCGCCGCCAAATCCATCCATCTCTACCAGCAGTTGGTTCAATGTGCTTTCCCTTTCATCGTTGCTCATGATAGCGTTCTTACCCCTTGCGCGGCCAATGGCATCTATTTCATCTATAAAAATAACACATGGAGCTTTTTCACGAGCCTGCTTAAATAAATCGCGAACACGGCTTGCGCCCACCCCAACAAACAATTCAACGAAATCAGAACCGCTCATCGAGAAGAAAGGCACCTGGGCTTCTCCTGCCATAGCTTTTGCAAGCAGCGTTTTACCAGTCCCCGGAGGGCCTACGAGCAATGCACCTTTAGGTATCTTGCCGCCAAGAGCGGTATATTTTTTGGGATTCTTTAAAAAGTCAACAATCTCCATCACTTCCACCTTTGCTTCATCTAACCCTGCTACATCATTAAAAGTAATAGTGACTTTAGTGCCCTTATCAAACAGTGTGGCTTTCGATTTCCCGATATTGAAAATACCGCCCGGGCCACCGCTGCTGCCCTGACCGCCCATTTTTCTCATGATCAGAACCCACAGCAATACGAAAATTAAAATAGGCAATAATATATTCAATGCCTGTGGAAACCATTCGCCTTCCTGCACCGGCACCATATCTACCTCAAGCCCGGGATTTTTTGCAAAAAAATCATTGACTCTTTTTTCAAAGTCATCAATTTTAGTAACGGGGAATTCAAACTGAGGACCGTCAGTTTTCGTTACGCCCTGCCATCCCTTGCTTAATTTATCTTTATAATAAGGCTTTTCAAGGCTGTCCTTTTTTATATAAACGCGCACCAAATTTTTGTTAGTAACAAGGATCAGCTTCGCAACATCACCTTTTTCAAGCATGTTTTTCCTGAACTCCTGCTCAGAATCTATTTTGTGCGCATCAGGTGCAGACCAGCCAAATAACTGAAAGCCTAATAAACCAACCGCAATAATACCCCAAACCCAATATATATTGAACTTAGGGCCCTTGCGTGGCGTGTTATCATTGTTATCTCCTCCTCTTGGCCTGAACCTCGGAAAATTGCTTTTATCGTTTTGTTTCGTTTCGTCCTGTGGCATGATGTTTTTTTCGTTCCTGTTTTCTGAATGCTATTTAATTATAATGTTTATGATGGTCAAAAGTTCAAAAAGACTGACTAAACAGGCATAATCAGGTCTTATTAATCTTTATGGTCTTGCCCTGTTGCGTCGCTCCACATGTCTTCCAGCTTATAAAACTTTCTGACTTCAGGAAGCATGATATGAACAACAACGTTCACATAATCTATCAATACCCACTGCGAAGACTGCCTGCCTTCATGTTTGTAGGCATCTTCATCGCATTGCTTTTTCACTTCTTCTTCAATAAAATCCGCAATGGCTTTAACCTGAATATGGTTCTTTGCTTCGCAGATAATAAAAAAGTCGGCTACGGCTTCTGGGATCTTTCTTAAGTCAAGAGATACAATATTCTCCGCTTTTTTTTCCTGTATTGCCTGGATGATTGTTTTAAAAATTTTCGAATTCTTTGTAATTCTCGCTACACGCTGTCTTTTGCGGGTAGATAACACAGACAGTTGTTCCAATAATAAAGACGTTTTGTGATGAATTATATTTTAAATACGTGAAGCAGATAGCGATTATTTATTATGGATCAGTTTAAGAGCCTTTGTTTTGCATTGCCTTTCCAAAAACGCATAACAAACAATATACACTGCAAATCGTAATTTCGCACCGCTCAAAAATAGTAATCTTTTGCCACATCGCACTACCATCCTTCAAGATAAGACACCGCTGGTTATAGGCAACGTTTTTACTGAATTCAAATCAGTTGACAGCACCAACAACTATGCCATGGCAAATGCGCATGCCGGAAAGGCTTTCCATGGTAATGTGTATTTTGCCCACGAACAAACGGCTGGTAAGGGACAGCGCGGGAAAAAATGGATCGCGGCATCCGGCGAGAACATCATGATGAGCATTGTTTTGGAGCCGAAGAGCCTGTCCGTTAACGGACAGTTTTTGCTCAGTGCGTGCATTGCCCTTGGCTGCTACGATTTGTTAAATAAATATTTGCCCGATGAAATTTTTATCAAATGGCCAAACGATCTCTATTTCCGTGACAGAAAGGCAGGAGGAATCTTGATCGAGAATATTATTTCCGGTGAAAACTGGAAATATGCTATTGTAGGGATTGGGATAAATATTAACCAGACAAAGTTTGATAAGAGTATTCCAAACCCTGTTTCATTGAAACAAGCGACAGGCAGAACTTTTGATGTAATTGATATGGCTAAGCAATTGTGCAGCAGCATTGAAAAAAGATACTATGAAATGAAATCGGGGAAATCTCATGAGATCATGGTGGAGTATAACAAGCATTTATACATGAGAAACGAACTGGCCCGATTGAAAAAAGGAAATGAGATTTTTGAAAGGACGATAAAAAAAGTTTCACTACGAGGCAAATTGATTACGATTGATAAAGAAGAAAGAAGCTTTGATTTTGGAGAAGTGGAATGGATGGTGTAAGCCTGCAATCAGCGCTTAGCAGAGCTGAACAAATTGCCGGTAAATAATACCAAAATAAATTGTGTTTATCATTTTTCAATACCCGCCCACAAAATACCCACAGGCTGCCACCGCAAATGATCAGTTGATCTCAATATTCCTGAATGAACAGCATCATATTGCAAAATTCCGCCAACCACCATCATATTTCAAGCTTCAGATTGCAATGGTAAATCGATATTTTTCGATGGTATGTAAATATCATTGTAAGGGATAGAGATTTCAGTTCCACTGGTCTCCACAAGCGTATCATTCAGGATATTACAGGACAGTGCAATTAATTTGAGTGCAGCATTTGTGGTATGCAAGGGAGCTACGATATCTTTATCGGGAACCATAGGTGGCAAAACCAATTCCAATGTAATGGCGTTCTTTCGGCTAAACGCTGCCCTCAATTTTAATTTTTCTTTCAAAAGTGACTGCTTATTAAGTTCAAACCCAGAAATAAAACGGATACTGCCTAAAATCATCGCCTTCCAGCAAGAATTTATAAATGGCATTATTGAAGCCAAGAATAGTATTCCTTGCAAGTGTGCCTCCGAACAAAGGTTGCAGCCCGCTGCGCAATTCTTTTGATAAACGAACTCCCTTTCCGAATTTTCCGGCACTTATTTTTGTAGCGCAGGTTTGCTTCACTGTCGCAGGTTTTGAGCGCATATAATAACCTCTCAAGCGCTTATAGAAAATAACATTACCGACATTGCCACTGAATTTCAGGTTTGCTTGTTTTGCTAAAGGATTCGTTATTAACTGGTTCATTATTCCTTAGGATCAAGTCCGGTAATTAACGGACTTGATCCTAAGAAGTCAGCAAGAAAACGCGGCAGAAAGAGCGATTGTTGCATGTCGATTTTATCAATCAGGCATATATAAAGAAGTCTTAATTAAACTGGATTGTTATACGGTCAAGGCCGAAGAGCGTTTGTCTATTGATGATACACCCAGTAAAAATTGAGATTGGGAATATTAAAATCAATGGATGCCTTAAATGAATTTCTTTCTTGCTCCGCCAATGCTTATGCTTCCTTTGATTCCAAGATATCCATTTTTGTAAATTACGGTTGAAGTTGCTTCTCCATCCTGACTTACTGCTGAAACATAAGTAGAAGGCACGAAGTTGTATTCCATGGATAGCCGAAAATGGTATAGTTCAAACCCTGCTCTCAGCAATGCGCCTGATTTTTTAGTATTCCTGACTATTTGAGCTGTGCCTGGCCCGGGGTCACAACCGCCGCTTACCGTTGTGCTAAAATAACTATAACCTCCTCCTGCAAATGTCCTGATCGCCGTGCCTGAGGTTATGTAGTAATCAAATGTGATTGCTGATGAGCCGATTGATTTCATGCTGAGAATTGCCTGTTCAAAACGAATACCTGCTTTGTATTTGTTTGCAAAACAGTAGCTGGGTTCTAAAAAAAGCAGAAAGCCGGGAGGCTCAGATGATTGCTCTCCGATGCCAAACCCTGCATCAACTTTAAAGGGCTTGAATGCAGGAGATGTCTGGGCAGGGGCAGTGCTGGCAATTGCAGTAACAATATAAATGACTATGAAAATATTTTTCATAATTAAGATGAGGGTTTTTCTATCTGCAGACAAACGAGCTTATAAAATGGCTGCTCAGATGGCTCAACAGAAATTTGCCTTTAATAATTATTGCTGCAGCAACTGCTGATTTTTGCCCGGGTTAATGGATTCAGCTTTAAATTTCTTTCCACGCTTTCACAATCTCTTCCGCATGTTGCTTTGACTTTGGCTTCAGGAATATTTTCCGGATCACGCCTTTCTCATCTAACAAAAAAGTAGTGCGCAACAGACCCATATATTTCCTGCCATACATCTGCTTCTCGCCCCAGACGCCATATTTGTCAATGATCTTGTGTTCAGGGTCTGCAATCAGTGTAAAGGGAAGTTCAAATTTTGTTTCAAATTTTTTATGGCTCTTCTCATCATCCGGACTCACGCCGAGCACAACAAAACCCTCTTTCTTCAATAAAGAATAGTTATCTCTCAGGTTGCATGCCTGTACAGTACAGGTAGGGGTGTTATCTTCCGGATAAAAATAGAGCGCCACTTTTTTGCCTTTATAATCTGCAAGAGAAACCTTGTTACCGTTCTGGTCTTTGCCTGAAATAGCCGGTGCTTTATCGCCTTCTTTTAAAGTTATCATAATAATGTGAAAATTTAATAATGTTTAAATAGCTCAATGAACTCACCGATTGGTCAGTTTTAGGTTAATGCTTTGAAATTTTCAAATTGAGCAACTTTCAAATTTGCCAATTAGTTTGGTTCATTATCTTGTAAAATGATAAACCTTTGTTGCTATATTTCCTGCTTCATCCTGCACACTGATTTTTAATTCATGCTTTCCCGGCGGGCAATGCTCATCGAAAGCGTAGATGAATGATTTCCCTTTGTCGTTTGTAAAACGAAGCCATCTGCCATCCAATTCTGCCCTGAAATTTTTAAAAGCATCGAGATTGTCCTTTATAATAAATACAATCCTTGATGTCCGGCTAAGGTTAGCGCCATCCACAAAACCAACCGGGATAATCTTTGGCGGCTCTTCATCCGACAGTAATTGAAAATTTCCAAAATCGCGGAACCTGGCTGATGCCCAGCCTCCCTGCCACTGTACTTTCTGCACATCCTTCTTAGTGCCACCAGAACGTTGCATCACTACTTTGTCCTGCTTGTTAACATCAAAATTGCTGTTTGGTTTGATGCGTACAAGAAATGAATCCTGCAAAGGAATATACACGGCACCTATACTATATACATATGATGCCCCATTGGGATAGGGAGATTTGGAAAAATTCACATGCACAGAATCGTACAAACATTTCTCCCCGATATAAAATGAACAATCAGGAGATTCAAAACCATCCAGCATCTGCGGGTAAAACATTTTACCCGGCGGAGGCCATTTGCTGATCGGTACTGCTTTGTATTTCACTAAAAATTTCAGCACTGTTGCATTGCCATACGCGTCTTTCACTTCAATCTTCATCGGATGCACAGCACCATCGCTTACATCCATCACTCCGTCATTTTGCAATGAATAATAAATTGAATTGGTGTAGCCTGGCAACCGGAACAATTGTTGCAGATAGGGGCCGCCGTTTGTTTTTGTTTTGTAGTCAATATGAGCATTCACATTACGTGTGTTCGAATAGCTGATATCATCCATTTCAAAACCAATCTCCGCCTTATCATTATCATACAGCGAAGCCTGATAAATCCCATTGTGATTAGGAGTGCCGGACTCGGTATCAAACGCGGAAATAGCAAACATCAATTTTGAATAGCCGGTTGTAATCAAACCGCCCGGTATTGTAAGTACACCTTTGATATTTCTTACCGGAAGAATCCTTGGCGATTGCTCATAGATGCTTTTGTTGCCATCATATATAGCCAGCCTCATGATCGTTGGCTTGCTGTTATCAACAATAGGTAGCCCAAACAATGTTGGGTTCAGGTTCACATCATTTGCAGTGTTCCGAATTTCAAAATGTACATGTGGGGCTTCGGAACCACCCGTGCTGCCGCTCAACGCTATAAAATCGCCCTTCTTTACCGGAAACATATTGGGCGGGATGTCAATAAATATTCTCCATGATTCCTGTTTATATTGTTGCTGCTTCACATAAGCAGACAATGCAGGAAAAAAATCATTCAGATGTGCATACAGTGTAGTGTACCCATTGGGGTGATTAATATAAATAGCCTGCCCAAATCCAGCAGGCTCCACTTTAACCTTTGTTATATATCCATCAGCAGCAGCATATACCGGAAGGTTCACACGCTTCTCCGTCCGGATGTCCAATCCCATATGATAATGATTCGGTCGCAGTTCCCCAAAATTCCCTGCAAGGCTTATGGGAATGTTCAACGGGCTGCGGAAATAGTGCTGAGGATAATTTTTTACAGGAAAAAGCTGACAAAATAAATGAGAAGAAAAAAGAAAGAAAAAAGCACCGGACAGGAATAGCTTCATTAAACGTTTATTTTTTGCAGCAAATGTCTAAAATAAATCCCGGGTGGATTCAAATCCGTAAATAAAATTCAAAACAAAAAGTTAACAATAATGTTAATATGGTGTTACCAAAATGCATGTTCCTGCGTCAAACTATTGCTGGCAAAGAGCAAGGAAAGTTATTAAGCATCGTTAATAAAAAAATATCTGCAAATTTTTATTTTTTTAAAAAACTGGTACAGCATTTGGCATACTAAAGTTGTCTTAATAAAATGGGAAATCATTAAACCCGAACGTTATGAAAAGTTTTAGAAACAAGCTGATAATAGTCCTGGCAGTCACGATAGGTGGCGTTATCGGATTATTCAAAGGCGAAGAAGCAAAACAGAAATGGGTCTTCAAAATCAGGAGCAAGTATGAGAACAAGCGCCAGATGGCGGAGAAGAAATCTATTGCACGTAAAGGAGGTGTATTGTTAGATGATATTGAGATGGCGGCTTACCATAACAATTAATTATCCATATAGACCTTTCATCATCATGAGCTCTGGTTGCACGACCGGGGCTTTTTTATTTTTATTAAGATCAGAAAGATCGAAAACTGGAAAGCTGGCGAATGTCTTTCGGACTTTTCTGACTTTCCCGACTTATAATCAGCTACAATCCTCATTGCTGACAGCTTTCGAAAATCTTGCAAAATTTAACCGGAATATTAATCCTGCTGCCTTACTTTTGCGCAATTTGTTTTTTGAGTTCTAACTAAAATAAAAAATGCCAAAAGATTCTTCTATCCGTTCAGTCCTCATCATCGGTTCAGGCCCAATCATTATCGGACAAGCTTGCGAATTTGATTACTCAGGCACACAGGCCGCACGCAGCCTCCGCGAAGAAGGCATTGAAGTGATTTTGATAAACAGCAATCCTGCCACTATCATGACCGACCCGATGATGGCAGATAAGGTATATCTGTTGCCGCTTACTGTGGAAAGCATTGAACAAATACTGGAGGAAAATAAGATTGACGCAGTGCTGCCAACCATGGGCGGTCAAACGGCACTGAACCTTGCCAAGGAAGCAGAAGACCTCGGTGTTTGGGAAAAATACAATGTTCGGTTAATTGGGGTAGATATTAAAGCAATTGACAAAGCGGAAGACCGTGAAAAGTTTCGCCAGTGGATGATTGCATTGGGCGTTCCGGTTGCTATCGCAAAAACGGCAAACTCATATCTGGAGGGAAAAGAGTTTGCTCAGGAAATTGGTTTCCCTTTAGTGATCCGCCCATCATTCACACTTGGCGGTACTGGCGGTGGTTTTGTGAAAGATAAAGATGAACTCGACGAAGCATTGAACAGAGGTTTGCAAGCTTCTCCAATTCACGAGGTGTTGGTTGAAAGAGCTGTGCTGGGTTGGAAAGAATTTGAGCTTGAATTGCTGCGCGATGCCAATAACAATGTAGTTATCATCTGCACCGTTGAAAATTTTGACCCGATGGGCGTGCATACTGGTGATTCCATTACGGTCGCACCTGCCATGACTTTAAGCGATACCGCATTTCAATTGATGCGCAATACGGCGATCATGATGATGCGCGACCTCGGAAATTTTGCCGGCGGCTGCAATGTGCAGTTTGCATTGAACCCTGAAACTGAAGAAATCATTGCCATTGAAATCAACCCCCGTGTAAGCCGTTCTTCTGCGCTTGCATCCAAAGCAACTGGCTATCCCATTGCAAAGGTGGCTGCGAAATTGGCTATCGGTTATAACCTGGATGAATTAAAAAACCAGATCACTCAGACTACTTCGGCCTATTTTGAACCAGTGCAGGATTATGTGATCGTAAAAATGCCACGCTGGAATTTTGATAAGTTCAAAGGAGCGAACGATACCCTGGGACTGCAAATGAAAAGCGTGGGCGAGGTGATGGCAATAGGAAGAAGTTTTACAGAAGCCGTTCAGAAAGCCTGCCAAAGCCTGGAGAACAATGCTGTTGGATTAGGCTACTATGGCAAGAGCCTGATGCATGCAGAAGAGTTGCTGGAGTATATCAAAACCCCAAAATGGGACCGCATCTTTCGTATTAAAGATGCGCTGATGGCTGGTATTTCTGTCGGCACTATTTCAAAAGCAACCAATGGGATTGACAGATGGTTTCTTTATGAGATCCAGAAAATATGCAATATGGAAAAGGAATTGTCGAAATATAAACTCGAAAATATTCCTTACGAAATATTAAAAGAATCAAAAAGCCTTGGCTTCAGCGATGAACAAATCTGCCGTATCATAGAAAATGGAACCGAAGATGAAATGTACGAGAAAAGAAAAGCGCTTGGTGTTACCCGTGTATTCAAAATGGTAGATACATGCTCTGCAGAATTTGAAGCGAAGACTCCGTATTTCTATTCCACATTTGAAAGCGGCAACAGCAATGAAAGCACGGTGAGCGATAAGAAAAAAATCATTGTGCTGGGTTCAGGCCCGAACCGTATTGGCCAGGGCATTGAGTTTGATTATTGTTGTGTACATGGATTGCTTGCCATCAAAGAATGTGGCTATGAAGCCATCATGGTAAACTGTAATCCCGAAACCGTTTCGACAGATTTTGATATTGCCGATAAATTATATTTTGAACCGGTTTATTGGGAGCATCTCTGGGAAATCATTGAACATGAAAAACCAGAAGGAGTGATTGTTCAGCTTGGTGGACAGACTGCATTGAAACTTGCAGAGCGCCTTCATGAAAAAGGGATTAAAATCATCGGCACTTCTTTCGATAGCATGGACATCGCTGAAGACCGCGGCCGTTTTAGCGATATGCTGAAAGAATTGGGAATCCCTTATCCTGATTACGGGACTGCGTTTGATGTGGATGATGCGATTCAGGTTGCCAACAGAGTAGGTTATCCGGTATTGGTTCGCCCAAGCTATGTGCTCGGCGGACAGCGGATGCGCATTGTGATCAATGATGATGAAGTAGAGAAAGCGGTGATCAGTTTATTGAAACATATTCCTGGCAATAAAATCCTTGTTGACCATTTTCTTGATCGCTGCCAGGAAGCAGAAGTGGATGCCATTTTCGATGGTGAAGATTTTCATGTAATGGGCGTGATGGAGCACATTGAACCTGCGGGCATTCACAGTGGCGACAGCCATGCTGTGCTTCCGGCATTCAACCTGACTCCATTGGTTGTTACTACCATGGAACATTATGCTGAAAAAATCGCAAGGGCTTTAAATATAAAGGGGCTCATCAATATTCAGTTCGCAATCAAAGATGGCAAAGTGTTTGTGATCGAAGCAAACCCGCGTGCATCCCGCACTACGCCGTTTATCGCAAAAGCATACCAGATCCCTTATCTCAACATCGCTACCAAAATCATGATTGGCGCATACAAGCTTGCCGATTTTACTTTCGAAAAAAAATTGAAGGGCTTTGCTATCAAAGAACCCGTTTTCAGTTTCAATAAATTCCCCGGGGTTAACAAAGAGCTTGGGCCAGAAATGAAATCAACAGGAGAAGCGATCCGCTTCATCAAAGATCTGCGCGATCCGTATTTCAGGCAGTTGTATAAAGACAGGAGCATGTATCTCAGCAAATAAGGTTTAACACAACGAATCAAAGAATACTACTCCGTAAAGATTTCTTTGTTCTATCTGCATTTCGTTGTCTCTTTGTGTGAAACTTGTTTCAAATGAACAAAGAAATTCAAAATATCATCGTTACATTAAAAACTGTACTGAGCGATGAACCCTGGTATGGAAAACCCATCTACACGATACTTGAAGAAGCCGGAACCGGCGATGTATATAAACGCCCCGAAGGAACGGGCCATTCAATGATTGAATTGCTATTCCACATGCTTACGTGGGCGGAATATGTTTTGAGCATTATTAAAAATGAAGAGGTTGAAAAAGCCAAAGCCATCGAAGCACTGGACTGGCGAACCATTGAACATAGAGAACATAATTGGGGCGAAGGATTTGCACAGTTCAAATCAACCAATCAGGAAATTATTGATTATTTAGATACAAAAGATGCTAGCTTTCTTGAACAAAGCCTGCAGGACAAAAATTATAATTTCAGATTTTTGCTGAACGGGCTGATCCATCATCATATCTATCATGCAGGGCAGATTGCTTATATAAAAAAGATGCTCAATTAATTCAGTTAGCCAAAAGACCTTAAAGACACAACCGAGATATTTGTCGTTGTATTCTTTGTACCGTTGTGTGAAATTTCCTAACTTTCCTGTATGCCAGCTAAACCTATCCCACTTTGGAAAGAAGCTCCTTTTCTCCGCCTGATCATTCCGCTAATCTGCGGCATTGTTGCTCAATGGTATTTGCAAGTTCCCGTTACCTTCAGCTTTACTGTATTTGTCGCTTGCTTCATTCTATATTTACTTTTTCAGATTAAGAAAGGATTTGTACAATATAAATTGTATGGGCTGAATGGGATTATAATAAACATATTGCTATTTGCTATCGGTATGCTGCTGGTTTATTATCATGATATTTCCCATCAAAAAAAATGGATAAATAATTATTATAAAAACGGGAATGCAATTATCGCAACTTTGCAAGAGCCTTTGTCAGACAAAGAAAAATCTTACAAGGCACTTGCTTCGGTTCAATATATAATCAACAATGATACTTCAAGAGAAGTTAAAGAATCGATTCTTCTTTATCTTAAAAAAGACAGCACCCTGCCTCAACTGTCTTATGGCTCGCAAATAATTTTCAACAAACCTTTGCAGCCTGTCAAAAACTCCGGAAACCCCGGCGCATTTGATTATCAGCGCTACTGCAAGTTCAAGAATATTTACCATCAGGTATTTTTAAAAACCGGTGAATTTGTTGTGCTGCCTGAGAAAAATGAAAAAAGCATACAAAAATTTTTATTTATTGCTCAGGAAAAAACGGTAAGCATCTTTCATAAATATATTTCAGGAGACAAAGAAAAAGGCCTTGCAGAAGCTTTATTGATTGGCTACGAAGATGACCTTGATAAAAATTTAGTGCAATCTTATACGAACACTGGTGTAGTTCACATCATAGCGATCTCAGGCATGCAACTGGCACTCATATACGGATTTCTTTTGGCCATTTTTAAGCCTTTCATAAAATTCCGTTTGAGCCGATTTTTGAAACCTGTTAGTATAATTATCACGCTATGGATGTTCAGCTTAATGTCCGGTGCTTCTGCGTCTGTGCTGCGTGCCGCAGTCATGCTCACTTGTGTTGTTATCGGAGAAAGTTTCTCTAAAAAAGCATCGATTTACAATACATTAGCTGCATCTTTTTTCCTTTTATTATGCTATAATCCTTTCTGGCTCTGGGATGTGGGCTTTCAGCTTTCCTATTCTGCTGTACTTAGCATTGTCATTTTCATGAAACCGATTTATAATTTAATTTATATTAAAAATAAATCGCTTGATTTTGTCTGGCAGTTGATTTCAGTTACTTTGTCTGCGCAAATTCTTACGACGCCCATCAGCATTTTTCATTTTCACCAGTTCCCAAATTATTTTTTATTGACTAACCTGATTGCAGTTCCGCTTTCGAGCATTATCTTATTCGGAGAGATTTTCCTTTGTGCTGTTTCGTTTGTTCCTATCATAGCAAATGGCATTGGTTTTATTTTATACAAACTCATCTGGCTGATGAATAGCTTTATCGAGCATATGGAAATGATGCCCAATTCTCTCTGGAACAATCTGCAGATAAGCATTATGCAAACTATTTTTATTTACGCAGCAATTATTGCCATCGCAATCTGGCTGATGGAAAAAAAGAAAAACTATTTTCCGGTTGGATTAGCGGCCATATTGGGTTTTACTATTCTAAGAAGTTTCTCGTTCTGGCAGGCATCGCATCAACAAAAAATAGTCGTTTACAATGTGCCGCAACATCAGGCCATTGATTTTATTGACGGAAGAGAATATCAATTTAAAGGTGATAGCATTTTATCTGAAGATGGCTTTCTGCAAAATTTTCATTTGAAACCTTCCCGCATTATAAATAGGATATCTGAAACAAATGATACCCCTTCCCTATTGCATGGTAACAACATTTTTGTATTTGGATCGAAAAGAATCCTTTTAATTGACCAAAATATCTCTCCTGCTTCATCCAATGCCAAAACAAAAGTGGATGCGATCATCATCTCCAAAAATCCTACTTTGAAAATTGCTGATCTTGCTAATGCTTTCGACTGCAATCAATGGGTTTTTGATGCTTCCAACAGCAGTAGCAAAATAAATAAATGGCAACAGGAATGTGAACAACTTCATCTTTCGAGTCATGCGGTTGTTGATAAAGGTGCTTTTGTATTGAATATGGATTGATGTAGCTTTGCGGCTTCCTTTTTGTTTCACAAAATGCTTTTACACAACGAAACAAAGGATACAAAGAACACAAAGTAACCTTGTGTAGATTAACCTACTCATTGTTCCGTTATATTCTTTGCGCACTTTGTGTGGAATTCCTAAAAACATCATCATGACAAAAAAAATCCAATCAGTATTAATCTCTGTTTTTTATAAAGAAGGTTTGGACAACATCGTCAAAAAACTGCATGAGCTTGGCGTAGTAATATATTCCACAGGTGGCACCCAGCAATTTATCGAGTCGTTAAAAATTCCCTGCATCCCGGTAGAATCGCTCACTTCTTATCCTTCCATTTTAGGTGGAAGGGTGAAAACTCTTCACCCATCTGTGTTTGGCGGCATTTTAGGAAGAAGGGACAATGAAACGGATATAAAAGAAATGCAGCAATATAAAATACCTGAGATTGACCTGGTCATTGTTGACTTATACCCATTTGAAGAAACAGTAGCAACTACTAATGATGATGCATCTATCATCGAGAAGATTGATGTTGGCGGCCCTTCGATGATTCGCGGTGCCGCCAAAAATCATAAGCATGTAGTGGTAGTTGGTTCGAAAAACGAATATGCTTATCTGGAAAAATTGCTGAATGAACAAAACGGCGAAACGAGTTTGGAGCAAAGGCGATTACTCGCTGCCAAAGCTTTTGAAGTTTGTGCCCATTATGATGTGGCTATTGCAAAATATTTTGTTCCTGTCGAAGGTGAATATTTTTTAGAATCGGTTGCAAACCCTAAATCCATGCGCTATGGGGAGAACCCGCACCAGCATGCTGTTTTTTTTGGCGACCTGAATAAATTATTTGAACAACTCAATGGCAAAGAACTGTCGTATAACAACCTGGTTGATGTAGATGCAGCCGTTCAGTTGATAAGTGAATTCACTGATATCACTTTTGCCATTATCAAGCACACGAATGTTTGTGGCATTGCATCGCGCAATAGCTTGAAAGAAGCCTGGGATGCAGCATTGGCTGGTGATCCTGAAAGCGCATTTGGGGGAGTGCTTGTTTGTAATACTGCTGTTGACAAAGCAACTGCGGAAGCTATCAGTGAAATATTTTTTGAAGTATTGATTGCGCCCTCATTCGATGAAGATGCATTGCAAATACTAAAATCAAAAAAGAACCGCATTTTGTTGCAACAGAAAAAGAAACCAGCTTATAAACAACAATATAAATCTTTATTGAACGGCGTGCTGGTGCAGCAACAGGATGAAGGTAATTATGCGGAATGGAAAGAAGTTGGCGGGAGAGAAACGAATGATTCAGAAAAAGAAAATTTGGAATTCGCGAACCTGGTGTGCAAGCATTTAAAATCGAATGCGATTGCATTAGTAAAAAACAAACAGCTTGTTGGCAAAGGTTGCGGGCAAACCAGCCGCATTGATTCTCTGCGGCAGGCAATCGAAAAAGCAAAGCAATTCAAATTTGACCTTCATGGTGCTGTGCTTGCATCTGATGCTTTTTTCCCCTTCAATGATTGTGTGCAGATCGCGCATGCGGAAGGCATTGATGCATTCATTCAGCCCGGAGGCTCCATCCGCGATAAAGACTCCATTGAATACTGCGTTCAAAATAAATTAGCTATGGTAATAACAGGAAGGAGGCATTTTAAGCATTAGTAAGTTGGAGCACCCGATTCTGTTTTAATATCATTTATTGACTCAGAACGCTGATCTCACAACTTATTTTTCAATCCCAATAAACTTCTTCCTTCAAAAAAATTTCATACACTTCTCTCCATCCCGCAAACATCGGGTCAGTGCCTAGGAAATGGTTGTGCCAGATGGTGATCATCAGGCCATTCACTTTTTTTATAGCATTATAATAATCCAATAGCTCAGTCATTGTCTGTTGTGCAGTGCATTTTTGTTCATAAAAAGAATTGGCATCCATAAAGCAAAAAGGGAATAGCTGCAGTTTGGTTTGTTGTTCTTTTTTCAGATCGTACCAAAAAAAAGAAGAGGCAACCGAAGCCCTGAATCCATTGACGCTGCCATACCCCATAGAATATTCTTTTTCAACCCCGGCATTTATCAATCGCCTATAGGTTTCTGGCAAATTGAACCTGATATAATGTTGCCTGCTATGGACTATCTTTTTATCAGCAATATATTCAAGCCACTCAATTTCTTCTTTTAGTAAAAGTTCATCATCACCGCTTTGCCATGAAGGATGAATGCCAATCGTGTACCCTCTTGCATGGTATTGGATCAAATCCTGCAAAGCTGTCTCCTTTGGAGAAATATTCTTATCATATCCTTTTTGCTCTTTGGCAACAAGGAAAAAATAATATGGCTTTACCCTGCAATACAAATGCAGGGAATCAAGCCATTCATAAGCATCATAAGGATCCTTTTGCTTTTTGCGCAACACATTCAATCTTTCTTTCAAAGATTTCCAGTCGCACGCGCCCATTGACTTCACTAAGCCACCTGCATTTCTCCGCCATCCCTTATACAAATAAGAATATGCCACGTCAATATCATAAGTTGGGATGAATTTAAAGGAGCTTCTTCTAAAAATAATATCCGGGAATTTCTTCTTTAAAGCCTGCTTTAATTCCTGCAACCAGATATTGATAAGAGGCTGATGCAGAAAGTTTTCTTTATAAGCAAGAGAGTTCGTATAAGCATATCTGCCGTATTCATCTTTTACATGCGGCAGATATTCTTCATAACGGCTGAGCAGGTAAAAACAGGCAGCGAAAATATCAAAAGAACAATCTCCCCGTGTTTGAAAAAATGCTTTGTGATAGTTCAATTCAAAGCAATGGACGGGTTGTTGCTTTATGTCATTTTCAAAAAGCAATGAAACTGGTTTGATGTAAAACTCATCTTCGGAAAACTCTCCGTCAGAGTAATTCAACTTCGGGTCACTACTTTGCAGGTAAGCTTCTTTGTTGTCTGTAATAACAACAGGTTCGTCAAACAATTCTTTGCTAATGAAAGCAACGATATATTGCAACCGCGCAGTGATGTGTGAGCTATATAAAACCATGCTATTGTTAAAATGAAAACGCCGGCTTAATAAAACCGGCATGAAAAATTACTTAAGATAATTTATATCAGGGGTGCTTTTCTTTCCACAGTTCATTAAATGTTTTTTCGGAGAAATCAAGGTCTGCACGGTGAGCAGTCCACCCTTTGAAAACTTTGTTCACCATCCAGTTTTTCATTTTGCGGTTGCCCATGTTCATCATGCTGCGGTGCAGGCTTGATTGCTTCCACACTTTCCATGCAATCTTTTCGCCCCAGGCTGCATTACCTTCTTCTACTGCTTCATGCCGGTTCTCCAAAAGCAATTCATGCAAATTTATTTTCACTGCACACACCTCAGTACAATTGCCGCATAAAGAGGATGCATAGCTAAGATGTTTCCAGTCATCCATATTCTTTAAATTCGGCGTAATCACAGCACCAATCGGGCCGCTATATGTTGTTTCATAACTATGGCCACCGATGTTTTTATAAACCGGGCACGCGTTCAGGCAAGCACCGCAACGAATACAATACAAGCTCTCTCTCGATTTTGCATTCGCCAGTATGTTCGTTCTTCCATTGTCTAATAATATCACATACATTTCTTCAGGGCCGTCTGTTTCATTTGCCTGTTTCGGGCCAGCCACAATGGTATTGTACACCGTTAACTGCTGTCCCGTTCCATAAGTTGCCAGCAAAGGCCAGAACAAGCTAAGGTCAGTAATCGTTGGGAGTACTTTTTCAATGCCTGTGATCACAATATGAGTTTTTGGGAAAGCGCAGCTCAAACGCGCATTACCTTCATTTTCCGTAACAGCAATGGCGCCGGCATCTGCAATGATAAAATTAGCGCCGGTGATCCCGATCTCTGCCTGAGTATATTTCTCCCTTAGTTTTTCTCTTGCCACCAAAGTGAGTTCTTCGGGGGTCAGAGAGAGTGATGTGTTTAGTTTTTCATGAAAAAGTTTTGCCACATCTTCCTTGCTTTTGTGCATAGCGGGTGTTACGATATGATATGGCGGTTCGCCATCCAATTGCTGGATGTATTCGCCTAAATCAGTCTCTACGCTTTCGATATGATTCGCTTCTAAAAAATCATTCAGTTTTATTTCTTCAGTCACCATGCTCTTGCTCTTCACGATCGTTTTGCAATTCTTGTCTTTACAAATTTCAAGAATAGCTTCAAGCGCCTGTTTCGCATCTTCGGCCCAGATTACTTTGCCGCCACGCTGGGTAAAAGCTCCTTCAAAATCTTCAAGCTGTTTATCCAATGTTTCAATCGCTTTCCATTTAATATTCTTTGCACGCTCACGTGCAAGCCCCACATCACTGAATTGCTGTTTGCCAAAAGGCACTACAGCATTGTATTTGCCAATGTTGAAATTAATTTTGCGACGGTGATCCATATCACTGGCTTTCACGGTGCTTTTTGCAATAAATGATCCGGCAGTATCTGTCATTTGTTAGAATTAAGTTGAAGAAGGGTTTGCATATTCTTTTGCAATTTGCTCCAGCACTGCATAAAAATTTTCCCCGTATTTTCTGATCAGCGCGTCTTTCAAAAAAACGTAAACAGGCAGTTTTAATTTTTTGCCAAGCGCACAACCAGGGTTGCACATCGTTTCACGCGGTTCATAATTCACCAGTTCGTGCTCTTTTGTTGTTTTTGTTTTAATAGGATACAGGTGGCAACTGATAGGCTTCTTCCATGTTGTTTTGCCATCAAGATAAGCCTGCTCAATGCCACATTTGATGATGCCATTTTTGTCTTTTGATCCGTAAGCGCACAATTTGCCTTCAATTGTGGGTGTTACCCAGCCAAACTCTCTGTCATAGGTATACCTTCCGTTCTTTTCAATTTCTTTTATGCCAGCAGGCGTGAGATAGGGCTTAACGCTTTCATACACTTCATTGACACTGTCCAGTTCGCCGCGTTCCAATGGAGCCCCGGCGTCACCATCTTCACAACATCCGCCCCTGCATTTATTAAGGTCACACAAAAACTGCTTTTCAATCACGTCATCGCTGACCAGAATATTATCAATTGCTATCAAAATAAAATGTTTTAAAAAAATAAAGTTAACTCAATAATGTATGTCTCAAAGAAATGCAGTGCTACTTTCCCGCTTTCATTCTTTCTGACTATTTCTCGCTTTTCCATTGCAGCGTGTTGATCAAATGCATCATATCCACTTGCAGAAACTGGTTCACAATCCCAAGAGAATCTGCATTGGGAGCGGTATCGAAATACAAAGCGCCCCGCAAAAAATGCTTCACGGAATCACTCACAAAAAATTGTTTGGCTGTTGCTGCATTTCCTCCTACATTGAAAAAAATGCCAGTCACTCCCAGAGGCGTTTTTAAAATAGAATCTTCAATAGATGTTGCCTTATAGCTGTGCTTGAAAGTCATTTTATAAGCATCATCTTTTAGCTTATCGAAAGTATTTGCCCCAATTTCTTTATAGCTTATATAAATACGCGCATTGAACTGCGGAAAATCTATATTGATCCAATATGGGTTCTCAGGTCTCGATTCAAAGAAAGAAGTGTCCTGCACGATATTGGCATAAACCGGATACTCAAACGAATAGGGATAGCCCTGCTTATTAAACTGCTGATACTGGTGCTGTGGAAAATCAATTTTAAAATATCCCTGCGGCTTGGGCGTAAAGGTGCTGTTGCAGGAGATAAAAGAATAAGAAATGAGAAACAAGAAACAACAAATGAGAAAATAAGACTTTTTATCAGGCACTTAAAATAATTTCGTTTTATTAAATATCAACTCTGAACTTTCACAAGCACTTTTACTTTTTTAATGCGGCTTTGTTCCGCCTCAACAATGGTAAATTCAAAATCACCACAGGGAATGACATCCCCGGCTTTGGGAATCTCGCCCGCAAGCTCCAGAATAAGGCCTGCAAGCGAATCACCTTCTCCCTTAACCGAATCAAAAGTATCAAAAGGAAGGTGCATCGTTTTGCAAACATCCGGGATCATTGTCCTGCCCTCAAAAATATATGATCCATCCTCCGCCTGTTTATTCACACTTTCTTCTTCATCAAACTCATCTTTAATATCTCCGATAATTTCTTCCAATATATCTTCTAATGTCACTATTCCACTGGTTCCGCCAAATTCATCTACTACGATAGCAAAATGGATGCGCTTGCTCTGAAATTCTTTGAGCAGGTCTTCAATCATTTTATTTTCATGAACAAAATACGGAGGCCTCAACTGTGTGTGCCAGTCAAAGTCTGCAGGTTCATTGAGGTGAGGCATCAAATCCTTTGTGTGTACCATGCCCGCTATTTCGTCAAGGCTTTTTTTGTAAACAGGAAGGCGGGAATAATGAAGCTCTTCAATTTTTGCTTTCAGGGCTTCAAAAGAAAGATAGTAGTCAATGCCGTGCACGTCAAGCCTGGTTTTCATCACCTGCTTTACAGTGATGTTGCCAAATTTAATAATGCCTTTCAATATGTTTTTCTCTTCTTCAGTTGCATCTTTATCTGTTGAGAGATCAATGGCATGATCAAGTTCTTCCAGGTTATATGCAGCCGTCTTTTTGTTGCCGAAAATGCGCTCAATACTTTCCGATTGATTCGTCATCCAGTTGCTCATTTTCTTAAAGAGTAGGTAAATGACTTCCACTATGCCCGAAGTATAGTAAGCAAACTGCAGGTTGTTTTGAGAAGCCCATACTTTGGGCATTACCTCTCCAAATAATAATATCATAAAGCTTACGATGATCACCTTAATCAATAGCTCGAAAAACCAAAAATTCTGTTTCAGCAAAACCAATTGGTCAATCATGAAATTGGAAAGGATGATGATAGCTATATTGACAAAAATATTTGCGATCAATAATGAACCAAGCAAAATCTTTGGCTCCTCAAGCAGCGTTGCGATGCGCTTCCACGATATGTCCTGCTTGGTTTTTAATATGTTGATGTCTTTGTTCGTGAGCGAGAAAAAAGCAATCTGTGAGCCAGAAACAATAAAAGAGACAATCAGCAAAAAAAGAATGATTATTGCCAGAATAGAACTAGCCTGCGGGTTAAGATACAGAAGGACAAAATTCAGGCGATCAACAAAAAAAATATTGCTTATGTTCTCCAAATCAATTGGCTTTCGTTAACAATAACATCAGTAATTACAAACAGGCAGGCTTTGTAAAGTTTGCCTGCCTGTTCCATTGCTTGAGCAAATTTAGCAAATTGTTTCTCTTAAAAAGGTAAATCTTCGGAATGTTCGCTTATCGGAGGTATCTCGCTATTCCCTGCGGCATCGCCTCCTTCATGCGAAGGATGAGTGTGGTTGATCCCATCAGAGCGTTTATCCAGCATGATCAGATTATCACCCACTACCTCAGTCGCAAATTTCTTGTTGCCTTCTTTGTCTTCCCAGGATCTTGTCCTTAATCTGCCTTCTATATAAACCAGGCTGCCTTTATGCAAATATTTTTGGGCAAGCTCCGCTAGGCCGCGCCACAAAACAACAGTATGCCATTCAGTTTGAGAAATGAGCTTGCCAGCTCTGTCCTTGAATGTTTCGGTGGTTGCAAGGGAAAATTTAGCAACTCCGATATTTCCTTCGAGATGTTGTATATCCGGGTCCTTTCCTAAATTGCCAATTAGCATCACCCTGTTTACGCCTCTCATATAACTGAAGTTTGATGTTTTAAAAATGCCCGCCATAAGAACATCTTAAAGTTAAATTTTTTCGACCAAAAAGAAAAAGAATATTGTCAGCCTGCTTCAAAACAAACTTTGTGCAGAGGAAGCCCGCTTCAGATAAGCAGTAATGGATTTGGGGAAAGGGAATTTGATCATATCCTTTTTCTTGACGAGAATGTGTCTGCTAAAAGTTGAAAGCGGTTCGTTTATACCGATGCAAATAAATTGAACATGGATCGTTTGATGCGTGAGCTGTTGTACGAAGATTTCTGAAATGCTTTCTATTGCAATTTTTTGTTTCCCGAAAACTGCGTTAAAGAAATCTGTACGCAGAATATCCTCTTGGTAAAGCGGATGTGCTGATTCATACAAAACGAATTCGTATAAATTCTGCCAGATATCTTTTTCTGTCCTTTGGTGAATATAAACACATCCATTCAACTCAATGATGAAGTAATAAAACCAGCGGCTCTTTTTCTGAATCCGTTTTGCTTTTACAGGAAGCGCATCCACCAGATGATGTTTATATGCCTGACAATCTCTTTTCTGCGGGCATTCTGTGCAAAATGGGTTTTGAGGTTTGCACACTACCGCGCCAAAATCCATAATCGCCTGGTTAAAAATTCCGGCTCGCTTTTTATCAAGCAACGCATTCGCCAATTCCGTGTACAGTTTTTTACCTTCTGCAGTATCAACGGGTGTGTTGATACCGAAATATCTTGACAAGACTCTTTCAACATTCCCGTCAACCACTGCATAAGGAAGGTTGAACGCGAAAGAGGCAATCGCAGATGCCGTGTAAGGCCCAATACCTTTAAGGCTTTTTATTTCTTCGTAATCCTCCGGGAATTTTCCTTTGTATTCCTTTGAGATTTTTTTTGCTGTTTCTATCAGGTTTTTGCAACGGGTATAATAGCCAAGCCCTTCCCACAATTTGAAAATTTTTTTTTGCGGCGCTTTGGCAAGCATGTGAACGGAAGGAAAAGTCTTAATGAAATGTTCATAGTATGCTTTGCCCTGCTCTACCCTTGTTTGCTGCAGGATGATTTCACTGAGCCATATTTTATAAGGATCTTTCTCGCCCTTCCAGGGCATACTCCTGGTGTTTTTCTTTTTATTCCATTGCAACAGTTTTCTGCTAAAATCAGCTATCATTTATATCATTTAAAATACCGACACTAAATTTTGTTATTGAAAAATTTAAAGAATTTTTTTAGCTTTATACTCATAATCAACATTTTGCGTTATTAATAAGCATCTTTCCCATACTTGCCATTTTCTCTTGAAAGCAATTTCGTAAAGAGGATTGTATTTTGGGGATTTTGTTATATATTTAAAATCAGAAACTTATAAAAAAACACTCCAATGCGAAAAGCCGACCTGGTAAATCAAATTTCTGAAAAAACAGGCATACCAAAAGTTGATGTGCTGGTATCCCTGGAAACAATGTTCAAAGAAGTAAAAGATACGCTGTCCTCCGGAGAAAATATCTACATCCGCGGTTTTGGAAGCTTCATTACTAAAAAACGAGCCGCCAAAATCGGAAGGAACATCAAAAAAAATGTCGCTGTCCATATTCCCGAACATTATATCCCTGCATTCAAGCCTGCAAAAGAATTTGTAGCAGAAGTAAAAAAGCTCCAATCTGTCAAAGAAGATCACATAAACCCCGATGAAGAAGTGTAATTTTGCTGCCCTAACAAAGATGATGTGAAAAAACAGCAATTCATTTTAGCTTCAGTTGGAATCTTATTATTGATCATTCTGTATTTTTTTGGGCAGACAATCCCTCCGGTGAAAAAGAACAGCATGCCTATAGGCGGGAATCTGTCAGATTCTGTCAGATCTATTGATATACAGGCGATATTGCAAGCCTCAAAGTCAAAACTTAAGCCTGATCAGGTATCTTATGTTAATAGGCTCGAAAACGCAGTTGTTCGCGGTGATGTAAAAGATCAGCAATTAAAAGCATATCGGCAATTATCTTCTTTTTGGAAAGATTCGGTAAGCAACGGCTTCCTGCCTTTTGCCTATTATATTTCCCAAATAGCTAAATTGGAAAATTCTGAAAAAAGCCTCACCTTTGCAGCCCAATTATTTTTAGAGAACCTTCGTATCATTGATGACAAGGCTTTAAAAAGCTGGATGGCAAATCAGGCAAAAGACTTATTTGAAAAGGCGCTGCAAATTAATCCTGATAATGATTCATCGAAAATTGGTTTGGGAGCTTGCTATATTTTTGGCAGCGATGCATCCAATCCGCAGGAGGTGATGCAGGGGATACAAAAAATATTGGAAGTAGCGCGAAGGGATACCACCAATATGTACGCTCAGTTTATGCTGGGGTTGGGCGGAGCGGTTTCGGGCCAATTGGATAAGGCGGCTGAGCGCCTGAAAAAAGTAGTGCAACACCAGCCTGATAACCTGGAAGCAATGATGAAGCTTGCTGAGATAAACGAACAGTTGGGAAATAAGGAGGAAGCAATTAAGTGGTATGGCGAAAGCAAAAAATTGATTGCTGATCCCGAAGTGATAAAAGAAATCAATTTGCGCATCAAGTCATTGCAATAAAACCTTATTAAGATATTGAACTGAATTTTATTTATTAACTAAAAAGAAATTACTGTATGCCGTGTGGTAAGAAACGCAAGCGCCATAAGATCGCAACGCACAAGCGTAAAAAGAGATTGAGAAAGAACCGTCATAAGAAGAAAAACAAATAATTCTTCATGTCCCGCGCATGCGGGATTTTCTTCCCGGCGCTGAATCCTTTGCTTATTGTTATCGTTCCCACGATTGCTTGAAAGACGATAACAATAAACAAAACTTCTTCAGCCATTTTCCTTTTAGTGAGGTATTGATTCAGTTGGTAAATTTTAAAGATTGAACAAGGAACTGATAATAAATGCAGCCCCGCAGGGCGTTGAAATTGCCCTGCTTGAGGATAAAAAGCTGGTGGAATTGCACCATGAAAAAGCTGATGCCAGTTTTGCAGTGGGCGATTTATATCTCGGCAAAGTAAAAAAACTGATCCCGGGGCTGAACGCTGCCTTCGTGGATGTTGGCTTCGAAAAAGATGCATTTCTTCACTACACAGATCTGAGCCCTTACGTGAGATCTTTGCTGAAGTTCACTACTCAGGCAATTCATGATTCCGCAGCAACTAACTTCGATTTCGGCACTTTTCAGGTTGAACCGGAGATTATCAAGACTGGCAAGATCAATGAGGTTCTCAGCGGCAAGCCAAACATTTTAGTGCAGATTCTTAAAGAGCCCATAGCTGCAAAAGGCCCTCGGTTGAGCTGCGAAATTTCTCTCCCCGGAAGATTTGTGGTAATCACTCCTTTCAACGACATCGTAGCTGTTTCAAGAAAAATCCATTCATCGGACGAACGCAAGCGTCTGCAGAAAATAGTGGAAGCCATCAAATCAAAAAATTTTGGCGTGATCGTAAGAACTGCAGCGGAAGGAAAGAACACAGCAGAGCTGCATGAAGATCTCACTGAGCTTGTTGCTACCTGGAAGTTGCTTCAAAATAATCTGAAGGGCGCTGTGGCTCCGGCAAAAATATTGAGTGAACAGACAAAAGCCACCAGTATGCTCCGCGATTTGTTGAATGAGGATTTCAATAAAATCGTAACGAACGATAAAAATATTTACAACGATACTAAAAATTACATCCAGAAGATAGCCCCCGATAAAGTGGATATCGTTTCTTACTTTCATAATGGCTCTCCCATCTTCGATCAGTTCGGTGTCACTAAACAGGTAAAAGCTGCTTTTGGAAAAACAGTCAACCTTCCAAGCGGGGCATACCTGATTGTTGAGCATACGGAGGCGCTCCATGTGATCGATGTGAACAGTGGCTATAAAAGCGTGAGCAATAATCAGGAACAAAATGCGCTTGAAACCAACCTGGAAGCTGCCGAAGAAATAGCAAGGCAATTGCGCCTGAGGGATCTTGGCGGCATTATCGTGGTTGATTTTATAGACATGAAAGTTCCTGACAATAAAAGGAAACTGATGGAAGCAATGGAATCTTTCATGCATACAGACCGCGCAAAGCATGCGGTGCTTCCCATTTCCAAATTCGGCCTCATGCAGATCACACGTCAGCGAATGAAGCCGGAGATCACCATTAACACACAGGAAGTCTGCCCCACTTGCAGCGGAACAGGAAAAATTTCTTCCGCATTGATATTGGAAGATGAGATTGAAAAGAACCTGAGTTACCTACTGAATCACCAGCACAAGAATCTGATTCTGGCTGTCCATCCTATCATGCATGCCTATCTTACTAAAGGTGGCATATTCCGTTCAAAACAGTGGAAATGGAGATGGAAATACAAGCAGCTCACCAAGATAAAGGCCAACACCAATTACCACCTCACTGAATTCCGGTTTTTCGACAAAGACGAAGAAGAGATCAAACTATAGGCAAACGCTGAATGGCTTATGAAAAATTTTCTTTGTAATAAAAAAACGGCCCTGCGGCCGTTTTAAATTTTAATGGAAAGTTTTTCGATTGTTTAACCAGCTATTCTTTTTGCAAAGTAAAAACATTCCCTGCATACGGAGCGCCACCATAATTCACATTCACAACGAGATTGATGACACCCGTACATGAAAACACAAAGCCCGTTGCACTCACCTGAGCTACAGTAGTGCCATAATCTCCTACAAATTGATTTGCGACTGTAGCAGCACCTGTTGCAGGATCAACATTAACTATCCATGGAACTCTGTTAACACCCCCATCAGGAACGCCCGGATATGCATAAAATGAAATAGAATTGGCGGTTGGCCCCGGGAATACGTTGATGGTATCGCCATTCTGAAAATCCTGCCAATCGCCGTCGAAAGTCACTTGATAAAGGCCTATAGAGCTTGCCTGGCTAAACGCACAAACTGCTGTTGCTTGCCATGAAAGAGCCATGTTATAACCTGGTAAAGAGTTATAATTACTGGGTGTATTACTTACAGAAAAATACCTGCCATCAACGGTGACCACTTCGTTTTGGAGCACATATTGCGTTCCAGGCTCTATAGTCTGGCTCACTTTCGCCAAAGCTGCACTGATTTCCGCAGTAGTCACAGACAATACCAGGCCATTGGTATAGGGAACATTTTTTACTAATACCCAAGAAGTAGTATCCAACGCGTTAGATCCTGTTGCAATGAAAATATTAATACTTGCCACAGCGGCGCCTTTGCTTCCAACTATGATAGAAACAGAAGCAGTCGGATCGCTGAAATTAAGGTTCTCGTTGATGATGGAATCAAGCGTGATGTATGAGCCCAGGGTCAGATCTTTGGCATCGCCGTTGATATTGCTTTTCCTGCATGAATTGATCAGAAATAAAGCAAAGACCACGCTTAGGGTTGTTATAATGATTTTTTTCATTGTATGATTATTTTAGTAAACAAAATTAGACGGGTTGTTATCCCAGAATACCGGGAAATAGGTAGTGGGCAAAATATTTTTCTGCACTGCATTCTTGTTGAAATTAACGTACCCATCCGGATAAAAAAATGATCTGAGGAACAAACCCGGGTCTGGCGTAACAGCAGGCTGCATATTGTTAGGCTTGCCTGTCCTGCGATAATTATTATAAGCCTCAAGGCCATTGCCCCAGGCGGCAAGATAATATTCCTTCATGATCACGTTCAATTGTGCATCCGTTCCTGTTGCATTTTGATAAATAGATTGAACGGTGTTAACGTAATTCTGCTGATTGGTCGGAGTAATGGTCTTGGTAGTATCGGTGGTTGGTATAGTGTAGCCTATGGTAGTGGCGAAGTTCGCAACCTTATTAAATGAGGCATTTACTCCTTGCAGCAGAAGCGCCTGAGGATCACCCGGCGTTGCGAGCGTTAAAGCTGCTTCAGCCTCTAAAAAATAAGTATAAGAAGACAACCATATGGGCAAGATGCCATTTCCGCCCGCACCCGATTCTGTGCTTGAGGTAGTGGTCGGGCCGCATTGTACGTTTTGATCATTATCAAAAGCTCCTCCCGCGGGATAAACGCCCCAGGTTGAGCGCAATGCACCATCTGGCCCGATTCCTTCGTTATTGCCATGGTCTCTTCCCCAGTAACCCTGTCCTACAATGCAATATGGGGTGGACGTGTAGCCGATATCCGTTGGATTAGGTGTTGCAGGGTAGTTAACAGGATAAGCTCTATAAAAACAGGCAAGCGCAAATTGAAGCGTTGTTTGATTTGAAACTCGTGGGTCTGAATAGTCCGTCGCATCATCTATCTGGCGGTAGACATAATATCTTATTCGTGGATCTACAATTGGCTTTTCCTGATAGAGGCACCACATAAAATAATTCCCTATATAGTCACCGGCACCGTTTGTAGTGCCGTAATTATTCACGTAATGCTCTGCCCGGCTGTCTGGTGCTGCATTGTGTTTAGAGTAGCCAAACTGGAAATCCTGAGCGCTGGAGGTAATCAGATCTCCCGCATTTATCAGGTTGGTAATCTTTGCAGCTACAGTATTATCAACTAATCTTGTTTGAACATATATCTTGAGTTGAAGGGTCTTTGCAAGCGTTGCCCAATTAGCTGCATTGCCTCCATAAAATTCGTCGTTGGCTGGTGTGGCCGAAGAGGCGACTCCAAGTTCGGCAATAGCGGTGTCAAGCAACACCACTGCAGAATCATAAACAGCAGCACCACTGTCAACGACAGGATTCGTGTTCAGGGTTCCCAAATCAGCTTGCGAATAAGGGATATTGCCAAATAAATCTACCATTGTCACCATGGTATAAGCTTTCAAAATCCTTGCAATCGCCGCATGTTCATACTCGCCTTTTTGCTCGGCAAGAGGAACCATGGTATTTGCCGTTAGAAATATAGAAGTGTAGGCTGTATTCCAGATACCGTCATAGCTTGTGGGGGCGAAAGCATTGTAATAGAGAGGGCCATACATCAATTCCTGCCTTACCAATCCATCGCTTAAATCTGATGCCTGCTGATAAAAACTGGCGAAGCTCAACTGAAGGTTATTCAGGTAAAGATCCACACTGGCTGCGCTTGGATTCGGCGTGCTGGGGTTGTTAAGCAAAGAGTTCAACTGATCGTTGAATTTATTGCAAGCGCCTAATCCGATAAATATTGTGAGTGTTGCTAAAAATATTAATTTCTTAAGTTTCATGTTAATTTTTTTTTAGTTTAGAATGAAACCTTCAGGCTGGCACCGATTCTGCGAGATGAAGGGCCTGCAAATAAGTCAATTCCTTTTTGATTCGTAACCCCAAGGCTGTTGCTTTCCGGGTCAAACCTTGTATATTTTGGAAAGTTAGGCGCCATGTACCACAGATTGGTACCGGAAATCGAAATGGAGGCCGATCCAAAAGGAGTATTTTTCAAAAAACGTGAAGGCAGCAAATATGCGATGGATGCCTCCCTAAGGCGGATAACAGTTGCATCCCATACATTCACCGATGCCGGGCCAAATCCATATGCATTGAAATAAATATTGTCAACACTTTGTTGCGTTGTATTGGGTGTGCCGTCCTGATTTACTGTATTTGGGATGATATAAGGCAGCGTCCTGTCAAAATCAGTATCCTTCGTGAGACCACGTGCAAGCAGCGTTCTTACTGTGTTTGACCAAACATCACCACCTTTGGTATAATCCCATTGCATCCTGAAAGAAAATGACTTATAGGAGAGCGTGCTAACTCCCGTTAGCTTATAGTCCGGATTGGGGTCTCCGATTTGCGCTATACCCGATGAACCAAGATAATATCCGTTCACATCCACAATTTTTTTACCTGTGCCATGATTTCCTGCTCCTGTATCAAGCTGCACATAAGTGCCCTCCAGAATGTTCAATGGCTTCCCGTTTACTGCAAATGTAGCAGGGCCGCCGCCATAGCCATTCGTTTGAATTTGCTTGATATCCGACGGCATGTTTTCAACTTTGTTCCTGTTTAAGGTAAATATCCCGTTTACCTCCCATTTCCAGTCTTTTGTGCGCACTATCACCAGACCCAAATTCATCTCTATTCCCTTGTTGTCCACCTCTCCCGCATTGATTGTGGTTGAAGTGTAGCCAGTAGAGCCATCCAATTGCCTGTTCAATATCTGGTTCTTTGCTGATCTTGAATATCCGGTCAGATCAAGATTAATTCTGTTGTCAAAGAATCTCCCTTCAATACCGGCTTCTACTTCCCTGAGCAATTCTGGCTTCAGGTTGGGGTTGGGCACCTGATTGGGGATAGAGGCGGTGTTAATCACATTCCCATTAGGGTCAATAAATGCATTTGTAGTAAGATTTAAAGAAGCCCTGGTATTGTAAGGAGTTGGGAAATGGGCACTTGTGCCGTACCCTAAACGGATTTTCAAGTAGTTCAAAGCACTACTATGTTTCAATGCCTCAATGGCAGAAGTTGGAATAAATGCTCCGGATATGCCCGGATAAAACAGCGTCCGGTTATTTTCTTCCAGCGTAGATACCCAATCATTGCGCCCATTCAGCGTCATGAACAAAAACTCCTTATACCCTAAAACAGCTTGCCCGTAAACTCCTGCGCGTATTTCTTCCACTTTATAATCCAGATCGGCTCCGCTCTCGCTCAATATGTCGTGAGATATGAAATTGCTATGGTCAAAAAGGCCAAAAACTATTTGCTGGGTACTTTTCAACCCGAACTGGCTATAGGTGTCGTGCCTGTCATCAAAACCCGCAACAGCACTTAAGCTTAAATTCTTTCCGAGATTCGAAACATAATTGAGGCTGAGATTATGATTCAGTACAGAATTAGTTGAACTCGTTGTGCGATATAATCCGTTCACATACCCCGGCCCGCCCGATTTGCCTCCTTTATTAACCTCAAGAGTCTGCAACTCGTTGTAGATATCGAGTCCAAACCGATAGTCAATGCTAAGGCCTTTCATGATATCATACCTTGCACCGATAGTGCCATAACCACGGTAAGTATTATCTGAAGACAAGGCATTTTGAGCTGTCCATCTCGGGTTCTCAATATCGTTTCCATTGCGATAATAAATACTTGATCCATCAACCGGGTTAGCATATGGCAAACCCATCAGGTTGATGCTGCGGGGCGTGAACATCAAATACCCAAAAACAGAGGTAACATCAGGGCCGCCGCCGCCGCCATTTGCCCCTACAACAGGTGTTTGAAAATCAGTGATCGCAAAATTCAGAACAGTATTTATAGTAAAATTATTTGATAGCTTGGCCGTGCCGCCCACACCAAAATTGTTCTTATAAACCCTGTTATTGGGAGTAAAGCCCTCATCATCTGTATAAGAATAATTAGCATTAAAAGTAGTATTCGCAGTGGAAGATGACAGATTAAAGGAAGTCGAGCTAAATATACCTGTCCTGAAAAAATCTTTCACATTATCAGGATATGCCTGATAAGGTTGTGTTTTACCTTGGTATTGTGGGTAAGCAGCCTGAAGAGCCGGTGAGTATCCAACCTGAAGAGGGGGATTGGTGAATTTAGCTCCCCAGTTGCTGAAAGCCGCAGAAGGCACCAGGTCAAAACCGCCGCCATAATCATTTTGATAATCCGGAAGGTTCGAAATAGTAGTTGCAAAAATTGACTGGGAACCTGTTATCTCAAATTTTTTATTTGTCTTGTGGCTGGCACCATTTTTTGTGGTTATCAAAATAACCCCATTCCTGCCAGCTTCCCCATATAGTGTCGCGGCACTCAGGCCTTTCAATACATTTACACTTTCAATATTGTTTGGGTCAAGATCCAGAAAGCGGCTCGAGTTAGATGTGCCATCTCCGTATTGGAAATCACCATTGAGCGAGTTGTTGCTTGCATCAAAAGGTACTCCATCCACTATAAAAAGCGGAGTGGACGCCCCACCTGTAATGCTACTGACTCCCCTGATGATAATATTGGTGCCGCTACCCGATATTCCACTTGAATTAAGAATATCCAGTCCCGCAACTTTGCCATTCAGGATGCGCCCTATATCTCCATCAGGCCTCTGTTCAAGATCTTTTTTGTCAATTGTTGTAATGGAATAACCAAGCGCCTTTCTGTCCCGCTTGATGCCCAATGCAGTTACAACAACTTCAGTCAATGCCGTGTTTGATTGTCTTAAAGCGATCCCGATCACGTCACGGTTTTTGACATTCACCTCTATTTTTTCAAATCCAATCCCACTGATTATTAATGCAGCGTTGGGGGGAACATTAATTTTGAATACGCCATCCGAGCCTGCGCTTGTACCTGTATTTGAGCCTTTAACTTTAATACTGGCCCCCGGAACAGGAGCCCCGTTGGCATCCGTAACCTTTCCGGTTACGGGTTTTGTTTGGGCTAAAACCCCAAAACTGGAAAGCAATAAAATACCTACCAGTAGGTTTTTAAATTTTCTCATGTGTAGTATAGTTTTGGTTAGAGACTTGTTAAAAATAACAAAAAAAATGACAGAATGCTGAATTCGCTGATAAATGGTGAAAAATATTTTTTTTAAGATGAAGATTACAGGCTATGCTTTCTTTTCAAAAAATTAAGGCCTTAATTTGCTCGTAGATTGAGCTAAATTACAAGTCCTTCTTTTTCGGGAGAAAGAAAATTAAATACATAGAGAAGGAAAAGAATCTTGGAATATTACTGGCAGATGACTTTTAATTTGATGCCAGTTGAAGAAAATTGTCAAGCGCAAAAGTTTTGGAAGTCGAAATAAAAAAAGTGAACGGTCATGAATACTTTATCACAGCGAATTATAATAATCCACAAGCTTTTTGATATCGTCCATTGACTTAAAAGAGATTTTATTCTTCTGCAGGAATGCATCTATTTGACTATTCTTATCGCTCATGTGAGCCAGCACATATTCTTTGTCTCTTTTTATTCTTTCCATATTATTCTTTACTAAAAAATAGTAATCCTCATACTGCCTGAACTCTTTACGAACCTCTCCGGAAAACGAATCCTTTTCTTCATAGACTGTTTTTCTCAATGACTTCAGGAATTTAATTTTTCCATCTGCCAGTATTTGATAAAAGCTTTTCTCGTTCTGATTGTCAATAGAAGGGAACCCGCATTGAAAAAGATAATTAAGAGGTGATTTGCCCGAGGAATCAAACAAAGTGATCTGCCTCACTGAGCCTGGTTGTATGACCCACTCTGTGTTATCGGGCTTCTTGAAATGCACTTGCTGATCTTTCAGATCAATACGAAATTGGATATCTTCAAATTTGGAATTGTTATCCGTGATGATGATTCCATATTTCCAGACATCCATAAAAAAAGGTGTGCCTGCTACATCGTTATAAGGATTTAGAAAAGGCTTGCCGTTAGCGTCAAACAATGCAAACTTATGGTTCACCAAATCATTATCAACACTTGCACTACTCTGGGCATAGATGATACTTGCAGGTAATAAGAAAAGTAAGACCCCTGCCAAAAGGACAAGGGTCTTACTAAGTTTATTTTCAACTAAACTGAACATATTCTAAAAATTAGGGTTAACTGTAGCCGCGCTACCAGTTCCCGGTGGATTCAATACAGATTCATCAGCAGGCACATCCCAATAATCAAGGAAATTATAATTAATAGTGGTATTGACATATAATTTGCCACTTTGTGTCAGAAAAGTGTTCCCATAAGAACCACCACCATTGCCAATATCATAAATCCAACCCCATCTTCTTGAATCGTAGAATGAAGTACCCCTGTAAACCAGAGCTACCCTTCTCTCTTTTATCAATTCAGTCAAAGCCTGAGCCTGTGTTAACCCTGTGCCAGATACAGCAGCAATGCCAGCACCCTGATATGTCCTCACAGCATCTACAAAAGCAAGGCCTGCATCAGTATTGCCAAGCATAATGTTTGCTTCCGCAAGCATTAGCGCATTTTCCTCATAGCTGCCTGCTATATAACATTCATAGCCAAGAGCAGATAAATTCCCATAAGAATAAACGCTGGAACTTATGTTGGGAAAAAGGCTTCTGTCTATCTGATTCCATCTCGTCGAAAAGTTGGGGTTGAAATAGCTAAACGCTGTATCACCGGCATTATCTAATATTTGGGGATATTGCACAAAATTATCAGTAAGCCTTTTATCACCTGTTTTAAAATTCTGGATAAACCGCTCAGTCACTTTAAAAGTAGTATTTGTGTTAGGGCCTGTTGACAATGCTGACACAGTACCACCCAACGGACTGAAAACGGCATTAGTGCTTGTTGCCACGCCACTAAATACCGCATCCCCATTTTGGATACCGTTACTAGCATAAGTAAGCACGGCATTCCAATCAGTGGAGGCCATTGGTGTGATGGTTGATTTGGTAATAGTGGAATTCAATACCCCGTTAACAAAAGGATTTAATTTATTCAGCAGAATATTACGTGCAAGCATAGTATTGATATTCCTTATCCATGCGGCTGATGATGGGATACCGCCATGAGGAGCAGACTGAAAAGCCGCAGGTATCATTGCGCCTAAAGCCGTATTGTAGTCAGAGGCAGTTGGCACGCCTGTTTGCAAAACACTTATTGCCTGCTGAAAATAATAATTGGAGCGGGCAATAAGTGAATCGTGTACCAGGTAATTATTACTTGACCCGCCATAATTGTCAATAATCAATCCTGAATAATACATAGTGCCGATAGATGCATAAGCATATCCTTTCCAGAAATAACACCAGGCTTTGACGGTATTCTGTTTTGTTGTAGCGTCTCCTGAAAATGGAATACCACCAACTAAATTGAGTATAGTGTTGCAGGCATTATTTAATGCATACATATTCATCCACTGATAATAAAGCACATTATCACCTGCTCCGGTATTAGCTCTTGTATTGTAAGACCTGATAAAAGGAATCTGGAGATTTGGGTTTTGAACCTGTGTTCCATCTTCTGTTGTAACCAATGCTGGAACAGAAATTACACTTATCTGTTGGTTGGCAGCATCGGCACCAACCATATCAGCATTCAATTCGGCATAGCCGTAAGGAAGTGAAAAATAACTGTTTCCTAACCAACCATCACCATTGACAAATCCATCAATGTAAGTAGATCCCTGGATAAAAGCATACATTCCAGTTTCATTATTAACATTACCAGAGATTGTGGGCGCATTGGGATCTCCAACTTGTAATTGCTTTTTGCATGCAGTTCCTGCAAGAATAATCGCAAAGGAAAGCATGTATATAAGTTTATTTTTGCTCATTGCATTAAATTTTTTGTTTTAGAATTAGAATCCTACGTTCAAACCAACCTGGTACGATTTGATATTGGGTATTGTACTGTTATCAACACCTCTGTCAAAAGCTGAATTAGCAGATGTTGACAGTGCTTCAGGATCAAATCCGGTATATTTCGTTACGGTCAGGATATTCCTGCCTGAAAATACCAATTGTACTTTTTTGAAATATGGTATTTTCGCTATCCTGAGAAGGTCAAATGCCAGTGCAATATTCCTTAATCTCAGGAACGAAGCACTTTCCCACCAATAATCCCTGGTGCCATCGTTATCCCCGCCATGCGTGCTACCCAATATGTTATAATAGGGGCTCGAATGATACGCTGTCCACGCTGCAGTTTGTCCATTTACAGTTACCGACTTATCAAAATCACCACTGATACCGTCTCTGGTCATCCATTCCTTTGTTTGGTTATACAAGTGGGATCCATACACCCAGTCGAACTGGAATGAGAGGGTAACAAATTTATAACTGATAGTATTTATAAATGACATGTTGAACTTAGGATTGGGGTCTCCTAAATAATACTTGTCAGGAGTGAACTGAATCTGCTTGGTCGCGGTATCGACAACTTTGCCGTTTTGTACTTGATAATCACCAAGTGTAGACGGGTCAACATAGGAGCTGCTGATATATTGCGTTTTGCCAGTTTGATCTGTTTGCGACAGGCTTGTAATTGTTTCGTGTCCGTAAATCTGACCAATAGTTTTACCCGGTGTCAATACAAGTGCAGAACTTCCCGCTGATGTAGTTAGAATAATATCATTCCCACCTTCTATAGTATTGATCTTTGATGTCTGATGGCCCCAATTGGTCGTAAAATCCCAATTCAAAGTCTTAGACCTATAAACTGGCAAATTTAATGAGAACTCATAGCCGTTGGCAGACATCGTTATTGCATTTGTTAACTGTCCAGTGAAACCTGACGAAAGTGGTACAGAAACTGTATAAATTACATTGGAACTGTTACGCTTCCAGTACGCAAATGAACCATTGATAGAAGAAAACCAATTGCCTCTGCTACCAGTTATAGAAAAATCTGTACCTACCTCAGTTTCTTTGGTCACTTCTACTTTTAATCCTGTATTATAAGGAGGTGTTTGAGGTAGGCTATACACTAAGGATGTTCCAATATCCTGTTGGCTTATTTGCGCATATCTTTGAAAAGCCCCTGGTTGGATGCCTGCCTCACCATAAGAAGCTTTTAATTTAAAATAATTGATTGCAGGCAAACTATTTTTCCAGAAGTCAAAAGAAGAAGGGGCAAAAAATCCATTTAGGTGAGGGAATGTGAAAGGGCTTGAGCCGCCCCCAAATGCTGATGACCAGTCGCTCCTGAAACCTCCTGCAACCCCTGCATAATCTCCATAATTAATTACCTGATCAACCAAAAACCCATAGGTAATAAAAGGTTCCACATAATCATCAGCAATGTGCTGATCATTCGTAGATAACACATTAATAGGAGGTGCAAATGGAAGACCATGAGCCCAGGTATCATATTCCAAATAATGATTTTTTCTATAATCAAATCCTATTTTAGTAGAAGTAGTGATAGGTAATTTGCTATGAAAGTCATTTTGGAAATCGGTCTTAATCGTGGCATTTGCTAAAAAATTCTGGAATGTGGTATTATACTGAAAGTTATCAATTTCGCCAGTGTTATCCGAGCCAAAATATCCTGCCCAGGATTGATAGAAATTTGAGTTTACATTATTTGACTGGTTAAGCCAGGTCCATCTGTCATTTTCATTGCGCCAGTTAATGCCATATTTAGCATCGAGCTCTACATATTTATTAATACTATAGTTGGCATCAAAACTCTGTATAACATCCACTTTATTGCCCAGCCCACTTGCATATTCCTGATAGTAGTAAGGGTTATAGGAGTTAACGCTCAGATAAGCCCCGCCCAGTACGTGGTTGGCATAAGTGCCGTCAGCCAGTTTAGCTTTCAGGTCAAGGAAAGGAGAAGTATTTAAGAAACCATAAATCGCTGTTACATTGCCCACGTTATTCCCATATCCATAGCCGACACCACCTGGTGCACCCAAGCCTGGGGTAATCGTGTTTTTTGTGTAAACTAACTGAGTTACAGATCTTATCCTAAAACCTTTGAATAGTTCAGTTCCTAAGTTTGCTGTGAGGTTGGTCCTGTCATAGTATCCGGCTTGCAGTACAGGAGTAACTGTATGATTATTGGAAACCTGGATATTGTAATCACTTTTATCAGAAGCACCTGATATGCTGAGAATATTATTCAAGGTGCTGCCATTCTGGAATACTTCCTTAAAATGATCATAATATTTTATGTTACCGTTATAAGGTGTATTATTTATATTTTGCGGAGCCCAAACACCAGCTCTCGCCGCTAATGGACTATAGCCATCCGTACCACCACCATACCTGTAAAAAATATTGTCCAGTGAGCCTACATTATCGTAAGTTAATTTGTTACCATTGTTATCAATAAGATTATTATTGGCATCCGTTAAATAGGGATTAAGCTCTGACTTATGAACATTGCCGTTATTGATGTAATTGTTCTGAGCCACACTGGTGGAAAAATTGATCGCAGCAGATCCCCTCTTTCCTTTTTTGGTGATTATCTGGATAACCCCATTTGCGCCCTGTGCGCCAAATTGTGCAGACGAAGCCGCACCTTTTACTACTTCAACTCTTTCAATATTACTTAAATCAAGAGAATTGATGTCTGTTGCACGAACTTCGATACCATCCACAAGGATAAGCGGTTTTGTTCCGCCCTGAACTGTATTGATACCTCTTAATACAATATTTACGGGATCGCCCGGATTACCGCTTATTGAAGAAATCTGAGCACCGGAAATTTTCCCAATTAATGCCTGATCGATTGAACCAGTGGGAGCGGACGGCAATTTATCAGCAGATATTAAGTCAACCGTAATGCCCAGCTTCCTTTTACTGGTAGCAGTACTTACACCAGTCACAACCACTTCATTCATTGACCTGGTATCCTGATTTAGCTGAATGGTAAGGCTGGATAAACCACCATACTTCACTTCTTTGTTTTCATAGCCAATTCCGCTGATAATCAGTAAAGCATTTTCAGGAATGGTTAATTTGAAAGACCCGTCTGCGCCGGCGCTCGTGCCTCCTTTAGCGCCTTTCACTTTAATAGTCGCTCCTGGTATCGGAGATCCTGTAGCATCCGTAACCTTTCCGGTTACTTCTCTCGTCTGGGCAAAAACCCCAAGACTGGTGAGCAATAAAATGCACACCATAAGATTTTTAAATTTTCTCATGTGTAGTAGAGTTTTGGTTAGAAACTTGGTAAAAATAGCAAAAAAATGATAAAATGCGCATTTTAATGACAAATGGCTAAATATAAACGCTGCGTGGAATTAAAAAATATAATATAATTAAAAAAATATATATATAATTGTCACTATTACTATTTCCTGATCAAAATATCATTGTACGGAGATAAATTATTTTAATTTATCATATGCAATTTTAAATTCATATAATCTTTCGAAAACTATGAAAACAATTGTTGGTAAATGCGGCATTTTTTATTCAATTGCTTTCTAAACCAATGATAGCCTTAGCATTGCTTAAGCTGCTCACTTGGCATAAATAATTCGGTAAAAAATTACAAATCAATGCTTTAGATGTTCAAAAAACGCTTGCTGGCCTTTGCTGTCTCTAGCAATAGTAATTTTAAAAGTTATTCACACCGCAAAAAAATAATTTTGTTATGTGGTGCTAATTTGTAATTTAGTGGAAGAATTTAATGGGTTAGTAAGTAAGGGGCCGGCGTCAAAGCTGGCCTTTTTACTTTTTGATTTTTGTTGCTCCGGATAAACAGCCTTCCATCATTAACATGATAAACTATTCATTCTATATCATCATGGTACATCAACTCAAAATTTTTTGAACTGCTTCTCTCAAATCCTCATGCTCCTTTCGTAATTTTCACCAGCATTTTTTTTTACGCTTCGCGTAACCAATAACTTTACCTTATGGCTAAAGTAAAGACAGCTTTTTTTTGCAGCAACTGCGGATATGAAAGTGCTAAGTGGTCGGGCAAATGCCCTTCATGCGAACAATGGAATACATTTGTTGAGGAAGTGATCACTAAGGACAATAAGCTATCTGAAACAAGCTGGAAAAAATTTTCTGATGAACAAAAAGAAACAAGAATTATTTCTATCAATGAAGTAATTAGTGAAGAAGAAAAAAGAGTAATCACCGCAGATGCAGAGCTGAACAGGGTTTTAGGCGGTGGCATTGTTGCAGGAAGCTTAGTGCTGATAGCAGGCGAGCCAGGTATAGGGAAGAGCACTTTATTTTTGCAAAATGGTTTGCTGCTTAACAAAATCATTGTTCTTTATATCAGCGGAGAAGAAAGCGAGCAACAAATAAAGATGCGTGCCGACAGGCTGAAAATTGAAAATGAAAATTTTTACCTCCTCACTGAAACATCCACTCAAATTATTTTTCAGGAAATAAAAAAGCTTCGTCCTCAGTTAGTGATTGTTGATTCAATTCAAACTTTGCAGTCTCCATATATTGAATCATCGCCAGGTAGTGTTTCACAAGTGCGCGAATGCGCAGCAGAATTTCAGCGCTTCGCAAAAGAAACAAACACACCGGTCTTTTTAATTGGCCACATCACCAAAGATGGAGCTATC